>JGI26086J50260_1000048_pt1 | contig 70426 bp, 63 predicted proteins | sample SaaInl3SG_22_DNA_FD_50260 | JGI IMG/M metagenome (IMG submission 50260)
CTTACCACGACCATAGTGGTCAACCACCAAGCCAAAACCCCAACGTTTAATAAATTCAGAAAGAACCCTTTCAAAAAATAAACGTACCAAGGAGCATTAACATTGGGTATGTCTAGCTCGACTTTCAGTTTTTTCTTTTTGAGTTTGGCATTTCTGAGATTGTAAATTCCGTACCCAATAACCAGCAGGCCACCCACCAAATAAACGCTGGAATAATCTTCTATTCCTTGCAAAAGAGAAGACCCAAAAAATGTGATTCCAATAAATGCAATATCCGCAGACAGAACGCCCAAGTCAAATATCACGGCTTTTTTTGCACCCTTTAAGAGACTGGTCTCAAGGAGGACAAAAAAAACGGGGCCTACCATAAAACTCAAGGTAAAGCCCAACAAGAATGCATATAGAATGATTTCTGCCATGACAACTTCTAGATCGCCAAAGGTAGGGCATCAAAGACTAGGGCTGCTCAGAATTCTTTAGTTTTTCTTTGGCCTTTGCCATTTGCCCCTCTAGATCAGCGACCATGGCCTTGCTTTCTGCATGCTCTTTTTCGGTCGCTTCTAACTTTGAAATAGCGGATTGCAAGTCGTTTTTTAACTTTGCAATATCAGCAGAAAGTCCATTGTTCTCTGTGGTCTTTCTCTTGACTTCTTCTTTAAGATTCCCTATTACCACCTCCTGTTCTCTAATTGTGTTTTGTAGAGATGAAGTGGTCATAGCCGTGTATATCACGTAAAATAAAAACCCAATAGAAAACACAATATTAGCCATAAAGGGAGATGCGTTGTCTGAGGAAATAAACAACAAATACACACCACCGGCAATCACAAGGACACCTATGGTGAGAACGATCATTTCTAAAGTTGACTTTTTCATGGCTATAGTTTTTTTGGTGGTTTGAGGTCTTATCTATTGGGTTGTTCTTTTGCTAAGATAAAATCTATTTGCTTTCTTTCTAAATCGGCGCGTTTTACGACAATCCTTAAGGGGTCCCCCAATTGATAGGTCCTACCCGAATCTTCTCCAACTATGCAATAGTTTTTTTCATCATAAACATAGTAGTCATCCTTAAAGTCACGAATTCTAATCATCCCTTCGCAAGGGTTTTCTACCAGTTCCACAAATACTCCCCAGTCAGTCACTCCAGAAATAATTCCATCAAAGGTCTCCCCCACATGACCCTCAAGAAATTTAACTTGCATGTACTTGACGCTGGCTCTCTCTGCCTCACTTGCCATCTTTTCTCGTGCAGAACTGTGCTCACAATGCTCTTCATAAATTCCTGAGTCGGGAGACTTTTTCTTATCTAACTCTCCCTGCAACAATCGGTGAACCATCACGTCTGGATATCTCCTAATAGGAGAAGTAAAATGGGTATAGTAGTCAAAGGCTAAACCGTAGTGACCGATGTTCTGAGTCGTGTATTTGGCTTTGGCCATAGACCTAACCGTTAAGGTTTCTATCATATTGGCTTCTCCCTTACCCCTCACCTCTTTGAGAAGAGCGTTTAAGGATTGAGAAATCGCCTTTCTTCCCTTTGTGGTTACACTGTATCCAAACTGTTTAACAAATGTGCCAAGGACCTCGATTTTTGCGGGATCTGGGTCGTCATGTATTCTATAAACCATTGTTTTCCCACTGGGCTTAGTACCTTGTCTTCCCACGTATTCTGCAACAGACTTGTTAGCCAAAAGCATAAATTCTTCTATGAGGTGGTTGGCCGCTTTGGCCTCCTTGTAAAACACACCCACCGGGTTTCCCGTTGAATCAAGCTTAAACTTAACCTCGTGTTTATCAAAAGAAATGGCACCGTCATCCATCCTCTCAGAGCGCATTTTTAAGGCCATATTGTGCAATGTCAAAACCTCTTCTTGTAAGGGGCCATTCTCCCCTTCTATAATGGATTGAGCTTCGTCATATACAAATCTATGATTGGATTCTATCACGGTTCTTCCAAACCAACGGTTGTGAATTTTTGCCTCTTCATCCATCTCAAACACGGCAGAAAAAGTCAGCTTTTCTTCGTGAGGGCGTAAACTACAGACTTTATTAGAAAGTACCTCTGGCAACATGGGAACCACCCTGTCTACCAAGTACACACTAGTAGCTCTAGCATATGCTTCTGTCTCTAGGGCAGATCCAGGGGTTACGTAATGAGAAACATCCGCTATGTGTACGCCCACCTCCCAATGTCCATTCTCTAATTTTTGCACAGAAAGGGCATCGTCAAAATCCTTGGCATCTTTTGGGTCAATGGTAAAGGTGGTAATCTCTCTCATATCCCGTCGCTTGGAAATTTCCTCTTGGGTGATTTCCAAAGCCACTTCATTGGCTTCTCTTTCTACCTCTTCCGGGAATTCATAGGGCAATCCGTATTCTGCCAAAATAGAGTGGATTTCGACTTCATGGTCACCCGGCTCACCCAATACTTTGGTGATCTCTCCAAAAGGAGTAGATGCCTTTTCTGGCCAATCCGTGATTTTTGCCAAGGCTTTTTGACCGTGGACGGCTCCGTTGAGTTTTTCTTTTGGGATGTAAATATCCACTAACATTTTTCTGTGATCAGGGACCAAAAAGGCATAATTCTTAGACATTTGAATAATACCTACAAATTCTATTCGCTTGCGTTCAATGATTTCTACTACCTCTCCTTCTAACCTTTTGCCTTTTCGTCTAGCGTAGAGAAGGACTTTTACCTGGTCTCTGTCGAGTGCATGTAGTAGGTTTCCAGATTTTACCAGAATGTCTTCTTCGGTTTGAGGACTCATTATATATGCCACCCCGTTGGTGGCCATATCTACCACACCTGTGGCAAACATTTCGCGATATTTCATTTTGTAGGAGCCTCTATCTACCGAGACGATTTTTCCTTCTTTAAGTAGCTTCTTTATGGCTCCATCTATAAGGCTTTTTGCTGCTTTGGGTTGTAATCCCATTTTGGCAGCCAATTGTCTGTAGTTAAAACTTCTATGTGGATAATCTGTGAAAACCTCCATTAATTTGCGACTCATCATTAGAGGGTCGCTTGAGGTAAAAGTAGATTTACTCTTTCTTGATTTTTTTCTTCCCATTGATATAAAGGTAGTGAATAGGGTTGTCCGCAGACATTACTATGGGTTAATTCTTAGTGAAGAGGCTCTCAGAGGTACTCTTTAAGTAGAGATAGAGATCGGTCTTAGTTACTCTATATAAGGTAGGCCTTCTATTGAGTGAAGTGTAGTATCTTAATGCAAAGATTCTAAAAATAATTGGTAGGTCTGGCAACCTTCATTAAAAAACAGTGTCAATCTCTATGAAGACCACGACCAAATGGTAACGCTAATGCGCATTAACCAACATCCGGAAAGGAAATTTGCGGAGAAACTTCGCAAAGGGAATAGAAGGAACCAGTCTTTGGTCTTTGAGAAATACTCAAGTCAAATGCTAGGCATCTCTAGGCGATATGACCTGAGGTTGAAAGATGCAGAAGAAGTATTGTGTAATGCCTTTGATAAGGTATTTGGCCAAATTCATCAATACGATGAAGAAGGCGCTTTGGGAGCGTAGTTGAGAAGAATTGTTTTCAATGAAAGTTTTATTTATTTACGATACAAGAAAAACTTGTTTGTGGAGATGATTTAAATAACTAGACCTCATATCAATTCGAAAATCTCTCTAAGGGATTTGCCACTCTTTTTGCCCAAGAAAACGATTGATCAAGAAAAAAAATGGCTACACTGACTTAAAATATGTGCTTTTACACACACGAATTATTCACACATGAAAAGAATTATTACCACAGCTCTAGCTCTATCCATTGGATTGTCTAGTTGGGCCCAGAAAGACACCATTAGAATGAATGTCAATGGATCTGAGATTATCATCCTTTCTAACAATATAGGCGAACTTTCAGAAATTGACCTCAACCGAATGGTGGCGGAAATCAATAAAGAAACCGCCATTATTATCGCAGATTACCAGAGGCGAATTGCAGAAATTGAAGCCGAGCAAGCCGCAGGTCAAGTGACAGATGAAGAGGCAGAAGATGCCATTGATGATGCTACAGACCTGATAGAATATCGATTGGAAGAGTTCGAAGACAGATGGGAAGAATGGGGAAAAGAATATGGAGAACAAATGGAACGCGAAGCGGAAAAATGGGAAGCCGATAGAGCTTCCGGTAAAGATGTAGGGTCAATGCCGCCTATGCACGATTTACCTCCTGTGTCTGCAGAACCTAATCACGATATCGTGATAAGAACCACCAAAAAAAGACACCGTCACCATCAAATGACCAAGGGAACTTTTGATATTCATTTGGGCCTTTCGCAGATGGTAGAATCCGGGGGGGGAATCATTTCTGATATGCCTGCAGAACAAGAGACGTGGAAGTCTTCGAACTTTGAAATTGGTTTTGGAGGAAAATCAAGAATAGCGGGGGAAAACAGTAAGTTCTACGTTAAGTATGGCCTTGCCTTTAACTGGAATTGGTTCACCCTTAAAGGAAAAAACATAATGTACAAAGACACCGCAACAGGTATGATTAATTTTGGCGAAAATGGGACTAGCCTAAACGTGGCCAGATCACGGATTTCTCTGTGGTATATGGACATCCCCGTATTGTTTCAATACGATGCATCCCAGAGGGGAATGGACAATGGTTTTACCCTTGGGGTAGGCGGATATGGTGGTGTTAAATTTTACTCTAGGCGAAATATAGAATACGATGATCTCTTTAATGATAGATCTTCACAATACACCTACAATAAGTTTTTTATGCCTGCCTTTAGGTATGGTTTAATAAGCCAGGTAGGTTACAACCACTTTAAGTTGACAGCAAAATACGACATGAACTCCATGTTCAAGGACGGCAAAGGCCCTGATTACCATGTGGCCTCCATTACCTTAGGGTTTAGCTGGTAAGAAAGAATTGATCTAAAATGTATCTTTGACAAAATTTTAGCATGGAAGAGTCCTATTCTGTACTGTTCAATACCATTGCAAAAAAGGTAGAGTTATCTCCTTCCGATATAGACCTTATACGTTCGGTATTTAAGTATGTGGAATATCCGGGAGGTCAAAAACTAATAACGCCTGGAGAAGTGGCAACAAAGGTGTTTTTTATCTCTTCTGGCTCCATGAGGTTATACCACGATGCCCCCGATGAAAAAACCCTTTTTATCTTTTTGGAGGGGCTCTTTGCGGGTGCCTATGATAGTTTTTTGCACCAAACACCGTGTGAGGCCTTTTTAGAAACCATTGAGCCGGTTAAGGGATTTACCGTAGATTTTAAGGTAATGCAAACACTAGATAAAAATCTACCGGCTTGGAACACCCTTCAAAGAAAGGTAGCCGAGGAGAGATACATTCAGGCACAGAAAAGACTTAAGGCCTTTTTAAAGTTTGATCCTAGAGAGCGATATTTAGAAATACAGAAGTACAGACCTCAACTAATTGAACGCATCCCAGCGTCTATACTTGCAAGTTTTATGGGGGTTTCTAGTGAGGAATATCAGGAAATTTCTAAGGACTAGAATAATTTCTTAGCCAATTTTCCCATCACCTTTCTTGGTGATTTATCCTCATATAAGATCTTGTAAACGGCATCGCATATAGGCATTTCTATTTCATGCTCTCCCTTTACCTCTGAGATGAGTTTTGATGCATAATACCCTTCTGCTACCATATTCATTTCTAACTGAGCAGACCGTATGGTATAGCCTTTTCCTATCATGGTCCCAAACATTCGATTTCTACTGAATTGGGAGTAGGCAGTCACCAATAAATCCCCTAAATAGGCAGATCCTGCAATATCTCTTTTTATGGGGTGGACTGCTTTTATAAACCCTTTCATCTCCCTTAAAGCATTAGAGATTAGCACCGCCTGAAAGTTGTCACCATATCCCAAACCATGACAAACACCTGCGGCTAAGGAGTAAATGTTCTTTAGAACTGCGGCGTATTCGGTACCGTAGATATCATCTGACGTTCGGGTTAAGATATAATCACAGGCTAATTTATCCGCTACCCATTCTGCGGTGTCCTTAATCTGACAGGCTACGGTGAGATAGGAAAGTCTTTCTAATGCAACTTCTTCCGCGTGACAAGGCCCCATGATAACTCCAATGTTTTCTATGGGTACATTGTGGTGTTTTTCAAAAAACTCCCCCACAATTAAATTCTCATCAGGAACAATACCCTTGATTGCAGAAAAGATTTTTTTGTTTACTAAGGGAACCACTAAAGTGGATAGCGCATTTTTTAAAAAGGCTGATGGAACGGCAAAAATCAAGTAATCGGCCTCTTGGACCACGTGATTTATATCATTAGAAACGTCTATTTTTTCTGTAGAAAGTTCTACCGAACTCAGGTATTTTGGGTTGTGATGATAGCGCTTTATGTGCAGTACATCCTCTTCTGAACGCAACCACCAGCCTACGTAATCATTGGTTTCGCTGAGAATTTTTACTAAGGCCGTTGCCCAACTACCACCACCTATTACTGCAACAGAGGGTCCTTCTTGGCCAGGTTTTGTGGGAGTCATGCTTAAAATTGTAAATCAGCGGTTATTTCTTTTCCGTCTCTAAGGTAGGTAACTTTTGTTTGGTCACCCTTTTGGAAAACGGCCAATGCGTCCATATAGGAATACATATCTACAATAGCGATCTTACCAAGCTTTACCACAATATCTCCTTCTGTTAAACCTGCATTTGCAGCCGGCTTACCTTCTGTTACTCCATTGATTTTCATTCCTTTTCCATCAAATGCATAATCGGGAATAACCCCCAGGGTAACGGAAAACCTTGGCGCCGAACGCGCGTCACTGTTTACCGTCTTAGAAAAAGGAAACACCTCTATGGTATCCACCGCATTAATGACCTCTAACATATAGGTCAGAACGAGAGCTTCTCCTTTAAAATTGATTTTTCTCGCATCATCAGAAGGTTTGTGATAATCACTGTGGGTTCCTGTAAAGAAGTGCAATGCGGGAACCTTTACATGGTAAAAAGAGGTTTGATCTGAGGGGCCTATTCCAGATTCTGTAGTTCGTATTTTCATACCCCTATCATTGAGGTTACGAAGCTGCTGCTTCCAAACCGGAGAGGTTCCAATGCCATTGATTTCTAAGGCAGGCTGATCTATGTCAAGACGCCCTATCATATCCATATTAAGCATGTATTTTAACTCCTTTATGGGCAGCGTAGGGTTTTTGGTCCAGTAACTAGACCCTAAGAGACCTTCTTCTTCCCCAGAAAAGGCAATAAACAAGAAATTGGTAGCGTATTCATCTGCGTGCGCGGTCAGGTATCTGGCGAGAGCTAATAACCCCGCCGTGCCGCTCGCATTGTCATCTGCACCATTGTGAATTTGAGGTTCTCCCCTGTACAAAGAACTCGAGGTTCCCATTCCCAGGTGGTCATAGTGAGCACCAATGACTACGGTTTGTCTCTTCCCCTTGTTTAGGAAGCCCACCACATTATTTGCGCTTATTTGCTTTTCTTCCACTTTTGCAGAAAGGGTAACCTTTCTTTTCTTGGAACTTAGGGTTTCTGCCCAATGGTCATCTCCAACAAATACCACGGGTACCCCTACAGAATAAATTCTTTCAAAACGAGGTTGTGGATCGTTGGCCATTTGACCCGCGTTAATAATGATGATACCTTCTGCTCCAAGGGCGACCAAGTGTTTTAGTCTTCCCTCAAGTTCATAGTACTCCACGTATTTAGAATGGGGATGTATTCCATCCGGAGAACTCAAATCCATTACCGCAATGCGACCTTCCAGGTCTCCTGTATCCAATCCTGCAAGGTTGTCATAGTCAATCTCAGGCGCTGAAATACCGTATTCTACATAGCGGGTTTTTCCAGTTGCCGTTCCAGATGCAGAATACTTTACGGGATATAGTTCATGGGGGTAAGAAAGCGTGTCCTTTTTGTAAATCACATAATTCTCGGGGCCCATCTCTGCGTCAATATACATAGAGAAGGGCTGCTTGAATTGTTGGGTTCCCAAGGGCTGGAGCCCCAATGATCTGAATTGCTTTTCTATGTAGTCAGCGGCCATCCTTTCACCGTCAGTACCTGGAAAGCGCCCCATTAACTCATCAGATGCTAAATAGGAAAGGTCTTTTTTGATATTGGATAAATCAAAAGCAGTGTTGGGAACTATTGATTTTTCTTGAGCCCATACACCAAACATAGATAGTAAGAGTCCAATTGCAAGAAGCTTGCGCATAGTTTTTTTGTTTTTATTAATATAAGGTGATGGCGGGTTTATTGTTCCCGAGGAAAGGCCTTTTTCTGAAATAGAATAAGAAGACCTACCCCAAAAGAAATAGAGGCATCAGCCAAATTAAATATGGGTCTAAAGAACACAAAGTAGTCGCCTCCTTTAAAGGGAATCCAATCGGGCAAGTACCCTTCAAATAATGGGAAATAAAGCATATCTACAACAGATCCGGTCAGGAATCCTGCGTATCCTTCTCCTGTAATTTGAGCCAATCCGCTATAGGTCACATAGGATCCCAGGGCTTGGTCGTAAGACAAACCTTTATCAAACAGCAACCCGTAAAAAGCAGAATCTAAGAGATTGCCTATGGCACCCGCAAGAATTAAGGAGACCGAAATAATTCCCAAGGTTGGGAGACCTTTTTTTAGAAGAGATTTTAACCAAATAAAAATTCCGACTATAGCTCCTAGCCTGAATATGCTTAAGGCAAGTTTTCCTGCAACTCCACCCCACTCTATGCCAAAGGCCATGCCGGGGTTTTCTGTAAAGTGCAATCTAAACCAATCCGTAAATATCACATTCTCCCCAATATTCATATTGAGTTTTACCCAAAGCTTTAATACTTGGTCCAAGATGAGCACAATGGCTACAATGAGGAGTGCTTTTTTCAATTATTGTTTTCTTTTGGCTTCCATGCTCAAGGTTGCATGTGGAACCAATTTTAACCTCTCCTCATTGATGAGTTTACCCGTAACACGGCATATGCCATAGGTCTTATTCTCTATACGAACAATGGCTGCTTTGAGGTCGCGAATGAATTTTTGCTGGCGCGCTGCCAATTGAGCATTCGCTTCTTTACTCATGGTATCAGAACCTTCCTCAAAGGACTTAAACGTGGGCGCAGTGTCTTCTGTCCCATTGTCTTTGTCATTGGCAAAATTCTCTTTTAATAGTTCAAGGTCATTTTCTGCCTTGGCTATTTTCTCTAAAATCAATGTCTTGAATTTTTCCAAATCCACGTCACTGTATCTCTTGTTGTTTTCGCTCATGGTATTGTGATTTTATCCTTGCGGAAAATGCGAATATAAAAACCTTTGTCAAATATCCGCAATACCCCTGTTTTTATCTGTGTACTATTCTACGCTTTTTCCAGTTTTACTTCTAGGGAAACACCGTCAAAACTCAACGCTTGTCCTTCCGTAAGGTCACTGTCTTCCTCTAAGGCATCGGCCAATGTCTCCATTTGAATATACTGAGCATTGTGCTTTAGGGCCTCCGTGATTTCTTCGTCTCCTTTGTAAGATACAGCAATTCTATCGGTAACCTCAAGCTTGGCTTCCTTTCGCATGTTTTGCAACCTATTTACCATTTCTCTGGCAAGTCCTTCTCTTCTTAGATCGGAAGAAATATGGACATCCAATGCAACGGTAAAACCCCCTTCAGAAAGAACGAGCATTCCGGGAATATCTTGCGTAACCACTTCTAATTCATCTGTGGTGACAACAACCTCTTGGTCTTGAACTTGAAGAGCTAAGCTTCCGTTAGCTTCTAAGGCAACGATTTCATCTTGAGAAAGTTGAGCAATCGAACTGGCTAAAAACTTCATGATTTTTCCATACTTGGGTCCCAACTTTTTAAAATCTGCCTTGGCTTTTTTACTAAAGACCGAAGCGTCATCTACCAACTCCATTTCTTTGACATTCACCTCAGCCAAAACCAAATCCGACACGGCATTCCACATGTCTTTTTGGTGTTGTGAAGTAACTGGAATGGAGATTTTTTGAAGCGGCTGTCTAACCTTTATTTTTTCTCTTTGTCTCAAAGACAACACCATGGATGACATTTGTTGTGCTGCCTCCATTCTCTCCTCCAAATCTGCATCAATAAATTGAGGATTAGACAGTGGGAATTGACTGGTGTGTACGGAGCCTTCTGGATCCCTTCCCGATACGGCATTGAGGTCCATATACAACCTGTCCATAAAGAAAGGAGCCAAAGGTGCTCCTAGTTTTGCCACCGTTTCTAAACAGGTATATAAAGTTTGATAGGCTGCAATCTTATCCTCTTCATAGCTCCCTTTCCAGAATCGTCTTCTACACAATCTCACGTACCAATTGCTCAGGTATTCTGTGACAAACTCTTGAATGGCTCTAAAGGATCGAGTAGGTTCAAAGGCGTCCATCCCCGACTCTACCTCAGCTATTAAACTATTGAGTTCTGAGAGAATCCAACGATCAATTTCGGGTCTATTGGCAATGGGTATTTCCGCTTCCGAAAAAGTAAAACCATCCACATTGGCATAAAGAGCAAAGAATGAATAGGTATTGTAAAGGGTCCCAAAGAATTTGCGCTGAACCTCGGTTACGCCATCTAGATCAAACTTTAGATTATCCCATGGCTGTGCATTGGTTAGCATATACCACCTAATGGCATCAGCACCATATTTAGAAAGCGCCTCAAAAGGCTCCACCGCATTTCCCAACCGCTTGGACATTTTTTGACCTGTCTTATCCAAAACCAATCCGTTGGACATTACCGTTTTGTAGGCAACTGAATCAAAAACCATAGTTCCTATAGCGTGGAGGGTAAAAAACCATCCTCGAGTCTGATCGACTCCTTCTGCAATAAAATCTGCTGGATAAAACTTTTGCTGATCAATAAGCTCTTTATTTTCAAAGGGGTAATGCCATTGGGCATAAGGCATGGAGCCCGAATCAAACCAAACATCAATAAGGTCCAGTTCACGCTTCATGGGTTCTCCGCTGTCTGAGACCAAAACAATACGATCAACATAGGGTCTGTGCAAATCTACTTGGTCGTAGTTGGATTCATCCATGTTGCCGACCTCAAAATCAGCAAGCGGGTTCTCCTCCATATGCCCTGCGGCAACTGACTTTTCTATTTCGGCCTTGAGCTCCTCCATGGACCCGATTAACTTTTGTTCGGTTCCCTCTTCATTTCTCCAAATGGGAAGGGGTATACCCCAGAATCTAGATCTAGAAAGGTTCCAGTCGTTTAGGTTTTCTAACCAATTGCCAAACCTCCCCGTTCCTGTGCTCGCTGGTTTCCACTGTATGGTCTCATTGAGATCGATTAATTCCTTTTTCTTTGCTGTACTCCTCACAAACCAAGAATCCAAAGGATAATACAAGATGGGTTTGTCGGTTCTCCAACAATGAGGGTAACTGTGTTCATATTTCTCACTCAAGAAAGCCATTCCTCTTTCTTTGAGCTGTATGATGAGCTCAATGTCTACCGATTTATCGGGAGCCTCACCCTCAGGGTAATACTCATTCTTTACATACTTCCCTGCCATGTCTCCCATCTGAGAAACGAATTTTCCCTGCAAATCTACAAGTGGGACGGGGTTGCCTGCAGAATCCTCTACCAAAAGGGGGGGGACTCCTGCTGCTGCTGCGACGCGGGCATCATCAGCACCAAAGGTGGGAGCCGTATGGACAATACCCGTACCGTCTTCTGTGGTAACAAAATCACCCGGAATAACCACAAAGGCCTTTTCTACAGCTTCCATGGGTTGAGCATATGGCATCAATTGCTCATAGGATATTCCTACAAGGTCTTTTCCTGAGAACTCTGCTAACCTCTTCCACGGCAAATTTTTGGACCCCATCTTTACAGGCTCAATAGTTGTGTCTTCTAGATCTGAGGAAAAGTACTTTCCTACCAAATCAGAAGCCAAAACCACTTTGACTTCTCTTCCTGAATATCTGTCAACGGTGTGAATTAGACTGTATTTTATTTTTTCTCCTACAGTTAGAGCCGTGTTACTAGGCAAGGTCCATGGAGTGGTTGTCCAAGCCAAAAGAGAAACCTCCTTATCACCCCAAAGGGATTTTGTTGCGGGGGAAGGAATTGTCTTAAACATTGCAATAACCGTAGAGTCTTTTACCTGCTTGTAGGTTCCTGGTTGATTGAGCTCATGGCTACTAAGCCCAGTACCTGCTTTAGGAGAATAAGGCTGAATGGTATACCCTTTGTAAAGTAGATCTTTCTGATCCATTTGTTTGAGCAACCACCAAACCGATTCTATATACTTGGTTTTATAGGTAACATAGGGATCGGTCATGTCGACCCAATACCCCATCTGCTCCGTCAGGTTATTCCAAATATCTGTATATCGCATTACGGCCTTTCTACAGGCCTGGTTGTATTCTTCTACGGTAATCTTTGTGCCTATGTCCTCTTTGGTGATGCCCAACTCCTTTTCTACTCCCAATTCTACAGGGAGGCCGTGGGTATCCCATCCAGCTTTTCTCTTAACCTGAAAGCCTTGTTGAGTTTTATACCTACAGAAGATGTCTTTGATGGTTCGAGACATGACGTGATGAATCCCAGGTAAGCCATTGGCTGATGGTGGGCCTTCGTAAAAAACGAAAGGGGCCTTTCCTTCTCGAGTTTCTATACTCTTCTCAAAGGTTTTATGGCTTTTCCAATAATCTAATATTCCGCTTTGAACAGCAGTTAGATCCAACTTAGAATATTCTGTATACTTTTTCATGTGCTAACAATTGGTCTTTTGACGTCTGTTTTCTAACCCTTCCATTAGTCATTTCAAATGATAAAATAGGCTAAGTGTTTTGGGCTTGCAAATGTTTCTTTGAACAAGGCGAATCCTTACTCACAAAAAAAATTCAATTTTCTACTATCTTTAAGGCTTGACAAAGTAGAGTAGTACCTGAATAGCCTCGTGCATTTATAGAATTTGCAAAGGTAATAATATTATTAGGCTGAGAGCAATGCTAATGACCTATACAAGACGCCTTTTGACTCCCCTTATTTTTGGAGTATTAACTCTTCTAATGCCCCTGTTTAGTTGGGCTCAGCCAGGGGTACTGCCCAATAGAATAGATACCATTACCATTGGAATAATAGAAGAAGCGCCTTTTGTGATTCTTGGAGATACACCAGAAGAAGCTTCTGGTTTGAGCATTCAGATGTGGGATCAAATCAATCAAGCAACGCTTTTTAGAACCCAATTTAAAGTCTACAAAAGCTTTGAAGAACTCAGAATTGGATTTAGGGAAAATGAGTTTGACTTGACCATAAACCCCATTCCCATTTCGCCTGATTGGATGGCCTTTGTAGATTATTCTCAACCGTATTTTGTAGCGCAAACTACATTGATGACCATAGATGAAAACGATTGGTTGAGAATGTTCAAACAGATCTTTACTTGGAAATACTTCTCTGCCATTGGAGGACTCAGTATCATTATGCTTTTTATGGGATTCTTTATGTGGCTCATAGAAAGGAGACAAAATCACGGTCACTTTAACAAAAATCTCAAAGGAGTTTTTGATGGGTTTTGGTGGAGTGCTGTAACCCTTACTACAGTGGGATATGGAGACAAGGTGCCCAAGTCAACTCCAGGAAGAGCCTTGGGTTTCTTTTGGATGTTTATTTCTATTGTAATGGTTTCTTCATTGACGGCTGGAATTACTGCAATTTTAACCAATAGCGCCATGGAAACTCCCATTAGAACTATCAATGATTTAGTCGGTGAAACCGTCGGGGTTTTAGATCAAAGTCCCAATGAAGAGTATTTGAAAAGCGCAGGCCTTCAGCCCACTACTTATGCTACTCCTAATGATGGTCTCACATTGTTAGAGGAAGGAAAAGTAGACTACATTTTAGGGGACCGTTTGGTACTCAATAGAATTAAGTCTCAGTATACTGGATTCAGCAATTTGGCGCTTTTAGAAAGACCCCTAAAAATTGAATACTACAGCTTTATTTTTCACAAGGAATCGGGTCTAAAGGAGGTCATTGACCCTCAAATCATTCGCATCGTTCGCTCTCCTTCTTGGCAAATGGTAATGGACCCCGACTAAATTATTGCTGCTAGACCTTTAGACTGTAGCGATACACTTTAGCTCAATGGCAATGGGTGTTGGAAGTGCGTTAATGGCTACCGTGGTTCTACAGGGTTGGTTTACCTTGAAGTATTCAGCGTAAATTCTGTTAAAGGTCTTGAAGTCTCTCTTCATATCCACCAAGAAAACAGTTACATCTACCAGCTGATCCCAAGACGAACCCGAAGCGTCTAAAACACTTTTTACATTAGCAAAGACACTGTGAACTTGAGCCTCAAAATCAAACGACTCAAAATTCCCATTGTGATCTAAGGACAGTCCTGGAACTCCAGAGTCGTTGGTGTCAGAACCGGCAGTTCTAGGTCCAACTCCAGATAAAAACAAAAGATTGCCCACTTTTCTTGCGTGGGGATATGAACCTACGGGCTTAGGAGCTCCTTCTGCGTTAATGCGATCTGCCATGTTTGTTTTTTTTCCAAAGATAAAAGGAATGTTGGGAAAGCCTTGATATAAGACTAAGGTATTGGGTAAAATCATACATTTGACAAAATTGTGTTCAGCCCTTGAGCTCCTTAAAAAAACTTTTTAGTCAAACGCTTACCTATGGCCTGAGTAGTATTCTCGGGAGGTTTGCCTATTTTCTTTTGGTTCCTTTGCACACGGCAAAGCTCCCCAGCAGAGAGGCCTATGGGGTAAATACGGACATCTACACCTTGATTGCTTTTTTGATGGTCATCCTAATCTACGGGATGGAAACCGCCTACTTTAGGTTTTCGGAAAAAAAGGAATTCAATAAAGACACTGTTTACGCTACCATTCTAAAATCTATTTTCTCAACCACAGGCGTTTTCCTGGTTTTGGTTTGGGTGTTTTTTGATGACATTCTTGGGGCCTTGAGATACACTTCTAGTCCTAGAATTATTGTTTGGATGATTGCCATTTTGGTTATGGAAGTAACTGCTGCTATTCCTATGGCTAAGCTAAGATCAGAAAACAGGGCCAAGCGTTTTGTAGGGATAAAACTCGCTCACATATTTACCAACGTGGGTCTAAACGCAGTGTTTTTGTGGTTGATTCCACTTATGGCCGAGAATAATTTGCCGGGTGGAGTGTACTTGCAATCTTTATTTCCAGCTGACTTTGGAGTGGAATACATCTTTTTGGCCAATGCAATTGCGTGTGTGGTTTACAACCTTCTGTTGATCAAGGAATTTAAGCCTTTGGGTGGGTCATTTGACGGTTCACTCTGGAAAAAACTCATGATTTTTGGATGGCCACTTATGATCAGTGGACTTGCAGGCGTCGCAAATGAGGTTGCAGATAGGCAATTTATCAAATACCTGCTGCCCCAGGACATCTCTTTAGATCAATTGGGGGTTTATGGTGCAGTTTACAAACTCAGTATATTCTTGGTCTTATTTAACCAAGCCTTTAGGTATGCTGCTGAGCCCTTTTTCTTTTCACAATCCAATGACCCTAATTCTAAGGAAACATTGGCTCGAGTCATGAATTTCTTCGTGATTATTTTGGGTTTAGGATTTGTTTTTGTGAGTGCCTTTTTGCCCATATTAAAACAGTTTATTGACCCCAATTATTGGGAAGGTATATACGTAATTCCCATACTTTTGGCAGCAAATGTATTTTTAGGAATTAACACTCAAGTCTCCATCTGGTACAAGCTAATTGACAAAACCCAATACGGAATGATTATTACCTTTTCGGGTTTTGCCGCTACTTTAGGTCTCAACCTATGGCTTGTTCCTATTATGGGGTACGAAGGTGCCGCATGGGCCACTTTGGTGTCTTACTTTGTAATGACCATGGTATCCCTTTTGTTAGGTCAAAGAAAATTCCCCATCCCCTATGCCTTCAAAAGAATCGTTTTCTATCTTTTCATTTCATTCAGTATGGGTTATCTTGCTTACAGTTACACAACGCCTTATCTTTGGTTCTCTATTTTGTGCCTGGTGCTAACTATTGTGATTTTTGCTTGGGCAGAAAAAGTAGCGCTCTCAAGGATATTTGCTGTCATTAAAAAGAAAAAGTAAACCGTGAAGGTTCAAATTAACAACCGGTCTCATCATCCAACTCCTGAATACAAGACTCAAGATTCTGCGGGCATGGATCTCAGGGCTTTTATCTCAGAAACTAAAATCCTCTCTCCTGGACAACGTACATTAATTCCTACGGGATTACACATTGCACTGCCTCCTGGTTTTGAGGCTCAAGTCAGACCGAGAAGCGGCTTGGCTTTAAAAAAGGGAATCACTGTTTTAAATACACCCGGTACCGTAGATGCCGATTATAGGGGGGATATTGGAGTCATTCTTATCAATTTGAGTTCAGAGGATTTTACCCTAGAAGACGGAGATAGAATTGCACAATTAATCATTACACCCTATACAAAAGTCGAATGGTCCCCTGTTGAACACCTCGACGAAACGGAACGAGGAGACGGAGGATTTGGTTCCACAGGAAAACATTAACTGACATTACCATGAAGATCATTGTACCCATGGCTGGTCGTGGTAGCCGCCTTAGACCACATACACTTACAGTCCCCAAACCTCTAATTCCCATTGCAGGAAAACCCATCGTTCAACGATTGGTAGAAGACATTGTTTCTGTAGTTAATGAAAAAGTAGAAGAAATTGCTTTTGTCATTGGAGACTTTGGTGAAGCGGTAGAAAAGGACCTTATTTCTATTGCCGAGAGATTAGGCGCCAAGGGATCTATTTACTACCAAGATCAACCCTTGGGAACTGCACACGCCATTTTGTGTGCAAAGGAAAGTATGAGTGGGAATTGCGTAGTCGCTTTTGCCGATACCCTTTTTAAAGCAAACTTTACCCTAGACTCTTCCTCTGATGGGGTTATCTGGGTAAAGCAAGTAGACGACCCAAAAGCTTTTGGTGTTGTAAAGATAGACGATCAAGGGCACATTTCAGATTTTGTAGAAAAGCCACAAGAGTTTGTTTCTGACTTAGCCATTATTGGAATCTACTACTTCAAGGATGGGGAATACCTGCGCGACGAATTGCAATATCTCTTAGACAATAATATTGTAGACAAAGGAGAGTATCAGTTGACGGACGCTTTGGAGAACATGAAAAAGAAAGGTTCAAAATTCACCCCAGGCACAGTTTCTGATTGGATGGATTGCGGAAACAAGAAGGTGACACTGGAGACCAACTCCAAAATTTTAAATTACTTAAACGGAAAGGATCAACTCAAAGGCAGTAATATCACTTTGGACAATAGCACGGTTATTGAGCCTTGTTTTATTGGAGACCATGTGATTCTTCGCAATTCTACCGTAGGTCCCAACGTTAGTATTGGAAACAACACAACGGTAGAGAACTCTACGGTATCGGACACATTGGTTCAAGAAAACACAGAAATTAAAAACATAACCCTCTCCCATTCCATGATTGGAAATCATGCGTATGTTGACGGAAAATATAAAACGTTAAGCATTGGTGATTATTCACGCCTCGAATAAGTGTTTGAAAGGCTTATCCTTTCTTCTACTTCTATTTTTATTTCCTGAATCTACTTGGGCTCAGAAAGAACTTTCAGAAAAGAGTCAACGCAAGTTTGATGAATACTTTTTTGAAGGGCAACGCCTAAAAATGACTAAAGAGAAGGAAGAAGCCTATGAGGCCTTTGAGTCCGCCTTAAAAATTGACCCTACCAACGGGGCGGTAAACTATGAACTCGCCATAGCAGATTTAGAAAATTACCGTGTTGACTTGGGGCTCGAAAGAGCTTTAGTTGCCGCTCAATCGGACTCTTCTAATTATTGGTACCAAGGACTCCTGGCTTCTATTTACGATCAAAGAGGAGAAAAGGCAAAAAAGCTAGCCGTCCTTTCGCATATAGTGGTGCTCAAACCTCGTGACCCCAGCATTAGAGCAGACTATGCTCAAGCTCTATTAGAATCAGAAAAGTATGAATTAGCCCTTGAGCAACTCGATACTTTAGAGCAAATTGTTGGGCCTACTGTTCAACTAATAGAACAAAAAAAGAATATCTACCTCTACATCAACGATCCTAATGGAGCTGCTAGAGAAATTCAAAAACTCATAGATTTAGACCCCAGAAATGTAGAGCCTTATGGCATGCTTGCTCAACTGTACATGAATGAGGGTCAGCCAGAAAAGGCGTTGGAGGTGTATGAAGCCCTCTTAAAAATCGACCCTAAAGAACCCAGAACTCATTTAAATTTAGCGGAGTATTATCGAGAAAAGGACCTAGTAGAAAAATCCATTTACCATCTAAAAATAGCCCTTAGAAACCCCAATCTTGATATGGACCCCAAGGTGGCTGTAATGTTAAGTTTCTTTAAGATTATGGAAACCAATGCAGAATTTGTTCCCGTGGCGGAAGACCTGCTAGATTCCATACAATTAGCCCATCCCAACGACCCCAAGATTTATTCATTACAGGGAGATTATTACGAACACCTAGAGAATGCCGAAAAAGCAAGAGAAGCCTTTGTAAAAACCGCCAAATTGCCGGGAGGGGCTCAAATAGAAATCATGAATAGAATCCTGTTTTTAGACACCCAATTGGGGTGGACAGATTCACTGATTACAGATGCGGAATGGGTTCAAGAATTTTACCCTTCGCAACCTCTTTCTTACCTACTTAAAGGACTGGCGCACATAGAAAAAAAGGAATACAGCTCAGCTATTGTAATCTTAGAAAATGGGCTTCTTTTGGCCTACGGAGATAGGGCGGTAAAGGAGCAGTTTCACCTCTACCTTGCAGAGGCTTATCACCAAACTCAGGACGGGCCGAGGTCAGATGAGAATTTTGAGGCCGCTTTAAAGCTCAATCCTAACAATCCCACGGGTCTGAATAACTATTCATATTATCTGGCCATACGAGGGCAAAATCTGGATAGAGCCTTAGAATGCGCAGAAAAAGCCAATAGGATTGCCCCTGATAATGCCACCTTTTTAGATACTTGGGCCTGGGTTTTATTTACCATGAAAAAATACCCAGAAGCGCTTGTACAAATGGAGCGTGTTTTGATCTTAGACCCACAATCTTCGGGTGAGGTATTGGAGCATTACGGTGATATACTTTACTTTAATAACAATGTAGACAAGGCTTTAGAATATTGGGAAAAAGCCCGTGATTCTGGAAGCGCTAGCCCCATAATAAATGAGAAAATCAATCAGAAAAAATTCTTGGAATAGATTCCTAGGAGTACTTGCCGTTCTCGTATTGATTGCCTGTGGCGGGCCTAAGCCCATTGCCATAGGTTCTTTAGAGCCCATGGCTATTCCCGACCTTGTAGACTCACTAGAAACCCACAGGCTAGACTTTGAGCACATGAGGTTTGTAGGGTCTGGACGGGTGGTTCAAGACGGCTCTTCCAAGGGTTTTAAATTTGATTTTAGAGTTCAGAAAGACACCTTACTTTGGTTGGATTTATCGGATCCATTATTTGGTCTCAAGGTGGCACGTGGATTCTTGGTCGCCGATTCAGTTTCTTTTTTGGATAGGCTCAATGGAGAGTATTTTGCAGGGGATATGAGAACTTTGCAAAATATGGTACAATCCAAAATTGATTTTGAGCTTTTGTACAATGCACTCACTGGTCAACCCTTCCGAATACTTGACCCAAAAGGCAACTATGATTTGAGCGGTGAGAACAGTTATGAATTGTATTATTTTCCAGAAAACGACCCTGCATTTTCGGAATCAAAACCCTCCTTTTACTTTGAAGCCAGCGGTACCAAAAAGCATTTAATTTCTCAAATGCTATCGGATGGAATGAGAAGAGTAGAGGCTTATTATTCGGATTTTGTTCTTACCCCAAAGGGATACAGACCTTCTACCATTGAATTCAAAATCATTGCAGAAACCTCCATAGAACTTACACTAAATATCAAGGAATACACCTTTAGGTCCCAGCAAAAGTATCCTTTTAACATCCCCAGCTCTTATGCGCCCATGGAATAAGTACATATGGATGATGCTTTTTTGTTGTGGTCTTTCGGTTGCACTCCAAGCTCAGAACAAAAACAAAAAAGAAGCCCTAGAGCAGAAGAAAGTAAAGCTCCAGGACGAAATTGATTTGGCCAACGAAATTCTAAAGGACACTAGGTCTAATGTAGAAAATGGGCTAATGGAGCTTCAAACCCTAAGTCAAAAAATCCTCATCCGAGAAGAACTCCTTAGAACGTTAAACCGAGAAATTGATATCATTGACTCAGAGATCGATGATCAGCAAAATTCCATTCAAGACTTAGAAAACCAAATAGAAGAGCTCAAGGCTCAATATGCTGGGATGATACGACAGGCCCACAAATCCCAGAGTAGCACGGACCGCTTACTCTTTATCTTTTCTTCCGCAGATTTTAATCAGGCGATTAATAGGATTTCCTATCTGAGGCAGTATTCAGAATTCAGAAAGCGCCAAGTAGGCGAAATTCAAAACGTACAAGAACAACTTTCATTTTCCATAGAAAGCCTAAACCAACAAAAAAAAGACAAGGAAAGGCTCAAGTTTAAAAAAGAACAAGAAAAAGAAACCTTGGTGGGAGATCGCGCAGACAGAGAGTCTATTCTCACGGCGCTATCTGCTAAGGAGGGGGAATTAAAAACCCAAATTTCTTCAAAACAAAAAGAAGCCAAAAAATTAGAGGCAGAAATAGGGAGAATCATTGCATTGGAATTAAAAAGAGCCCGAGCAAAGGCAGAAAGAGACAATCTGCTTAAAGAGGCAAAAGGGGCTGGCTTGATAGCGGGAAAGGACTTTTCTGCAAAAACTTCTAACAAGGCCCTATTGGCAAAGATAAATGTTGCCAAAAAAGCAAAGGGGGCTCCCGAAACCGTTGAGAGTTCTGTTCCTGCTTTTTCTATGACACCAGAAAGCCGTCAATTGGCAGCCAATTTTGTGGCCAACAAAGGCAATCTTCCATGGCCTGTAGAAAGGGGAATAATCGTGACGGGGTTTGGTCGTCAAGTCATTACTGGAGATGTAGTAATTGACAACCCTTACATTGAGATAGCCACCCAAAAAGGAGCACGAGCGCGAGCCGCATTTGATGGGGAAGTGACTTCCGTTATTAGAATTCCTGGGGCCAATAAAGCCGTTATGATTCGTCATGGAAATTACTTTTCTGTGTATACAAACCTGATAGATGTAGTGGTAAAAAAAGGGGATAAGGTAACGGTAAAACAACCAATAGGTAAGGTGTTTACAGACCCTTCGGACCAAAGAACCATTCTTCAATTTGGAATCTGGAAAGAAGAAAAGGTACAGGATCCAAAGCCTTGGCTCTTTAGAAATTAATCAAACAGCACCTGAAGAACTTTTAAGGATTTTATCTCGCCAAAACTATCAAGATGTATCTTCATATACTTGAGGTAGTTTCTTAGAATTTCTCTCCTTTGAACTCTTGTATACGAAGCCATTGGATGGGTAAAGTAGCTTTTAAATTGTTCGGTTTCCGCTTGGGATAAAAAGGTTGAATGGAAAGGAGGCGACCCAACCAAATGACCTTCTATTAAATCAAAATAAGATCCATCTTCCGAAACCAAATCCGGTTCTATTCCCAAAACCTGACAAACCTCTTTTACAAAATCCAAAGGAATACCAGCAACCTGGGTTCCACTTTCTATTCTGTACATAAACTGAATGGCAATTTCAAACAACGGGCCTTCTTCTATAGATTCACGAGCAACCTTATTGAGTACTTCTACGCAGAATTGGGCAATCGCATTGTGGACAGGATGCTGGTATAGAGAGGTAAAGTGGGTATGTACCTTGGCTTCGAGAATTCTTTCTAACGTTCCTTTGTTTTTATGAGTGGCCACTAAGTTTAAATAGGTTAGCGGTTGCACCAATCCCGGAGTAATGACCGATCGATTCGATCTTATGGAATTCACCATGTAGGACTGAAGCCCCAATTCGCGCGTTAGGCAACGCAAAACAATAGATTTATCGCCATACTTAATAGCCTTGAGCACCAAGGCTTCTAACCTTACTTCCATGAGGTCTATCTGATTATGACAATCTTGGTGACATGTGTTTTGGAACCGTCGTCATTAGTACAATAGGCCATATAGACTCCCGAAGCCACTCGGTGCCCATCCAAGGACTTCCCGTCCCAAATGGCTTGACCTCCGTTGGCTACCATTTCCGAAACAATGTTTCCTTCTAAGTCCGTAATTTTTACCCTTGCATTGGTTACCAAACCTTTAATGGCAATTGGACCTTGATAATTGGGTTCAACGGGATTGGGGTAAGCATAGACATCCGTATACTCTTCAAACCCTTCAGTAGCCTGACCCCTAAATGAGATTATTCCATCGGGTGTAGCAAAGAAAACTTCACCTGATTGAGGATCAATTTCTATATCTAAAATGGTGTTACTTATTAGTGGCGAGTTTTCTGAAGTAAACCTATAAATGGTTTCTCTTCCGTTTTCTGAGGTATAAAAAACACCAGCATTTGCCGTTCCAAACCACTTGTTGTTGGCGCCATCTACCGCAATATCAGTAACGGCCTCTACCCCAAGCAGTTTTTGGTTTACCCCCTCCTCTGTAAAAATAATGGGTTGGGCATCTGAGTTAGCCCCTCCCGTAAAGAGGGCCTCAGGAGCATATTGAACGACCAGTCCTTGGTCTGTGCCAATCCACAATTCTCCATCCTTGTCCACCGCAAGGCTCAAAACACCATTGGAGGGGAGGTTTCCAGATCCCTCACCTTGTTTAATACTCACCGCTTGAGGGACTCCATTAACAATTCTAAAGGCAATAACTCCTGCGTTTCTAGCTTGAATAAATTTATAGCCTTGGTCTCCGATTACAATGTCCTTAACTGACGTCTGAAATCCTCCCGCAGAACCCAATGAATAATTGGCAAATACCCCTTTGGGAGTTAGGGAACACAGATTAAAGTTCACCAAGGCATTGGTAAACCAAAGAGTTCCCGAAGCATCATAGACCATGCCTCCAATTCTAAAATCATCTCCTTGACCTCCAACGGATTGTATGGCACCCTCCGTATTGGCATCTGTATAAGTGATATTGTACAGTCCGTTTTGAATCTGAAGTAATCCCTTGCCCCAAGAAGCAGCATAAACCTCTGTTGGATTCGCTGGATTTCCCAAAACATCTATTAGATCCCTAGAATTATCTAGGTCCTCAGACTCCAAGGTAGACCAGATATAATTGCTGTAAACATACATTCCTTCAAAATAGAACTGAGGCGCCCATACCTCATTAATGGCCCCTCGGGTAACATACAAATCACTATTGATGACCCGCATGTTATAGGCATTATTTGAAGCGGGGCCATCGGGAACAAATTGTCTTACTCCTGATGAATTTCGTATTCTATACATCCCAAACTGCAGGTCTGCACAAAAGATTGTGGTACCATCACTGGAGAGAGTGGCTGCCGCTGGGAAAAAGGTCTCAGGATCAAACAAAGCGGGAGAAACGTTGAGTCTTGTATTGAGATCCGTATCCAAAACGGTAATATTAAAGCCCGTGGTTATCACAAACTCATCTCCCACAGATCTTAGGTCATTGGTCCTTCCCAATGCTTTGTTTTGCAAGGCGGACCAGTTAGAGGCTTCCAAAACAAATAGAGAATCTTCTGTACTTATGGGGTTGAGCCAATTAACCATAACCCTACCTGCGGCAGCAGAGACCTTGTTGTAGGTTCCAGGTGGTAAATCAACTACTGTATTCCAGGAACCGAAAAACACAAGAGGGTCTGTTGCCTTAGCCCATTTAACTCCCTCATTGTCCACCAAGTAAAATCGGTTGTTTAAGGATTCAAAGGCCACTTGTTTTACTGAAGACGTATTCCCTTGGTCACCAATTAGCCAAGTTTCCAAAACAATTAGGTTTCTCAAGTCCAGCTTTACAACCCCAAAATTAGTGCTTACGTATGCCAAATCTCCTTGGGTAAAAATATGGTTGATAGACTTTAATCCGGTGTGTTTTGTAGACCTTAGGATATCATTGAGGTTGGTGACTTCTCCACTCTTTCTGAGCAGGTCTATATTTCCATTGGCGTATCCAATGACCACATACTGTGTAGCCTCAGAGTATCCCAATGCGGTAATGTCAATATCCGAAAGGCCATTGAGCTTTGATTTTTTGACAATAGACTCCTCTTCTTTGTCCATAATAAAAATCCCTTTTTGCGCTGCCGTGTATACATACCTATTGTCTTCCACAACATCGACCGCCTCAAAATAAGAAAGGTAGTCAAGCCAAACTCCATAGGAAGTAACATCTTGGCTTTGCCCCCAAAAGGCGCAAAGAGCAAAGACGAAAAGCAAAAAATGACGAGGTTCCTTTTTCATGGCTTAAAGGTAACGATGACAGGTTACAAATCGTATTTTTTTACCATGGTAATTTACACCAATAGACACAGACGTGTCATAAACAAAAAGAATTCGCCAATCGAAAGGCCTTCACGTCACTCAAATGTTTTATTTTGCATAATTAAACCGCAAAACCAAAAAATGTATGGGATGCAGTAGTTGTTCTACTGGTGGTGTACCTAATGGTTGTAAAAGTAACGGTTCGTGCGGAACAGGAGGTTGCAACAAGTTAACCGTATTTGATTGGTTAGCTGACTTAGAGCAGCCCACAGGACAAAAGACCTTTGATTGGGTCGAAGTCCGCTTTAAAAACGGAAGGAAAGACTTTTATAAAAATGTTAATGAACTCCCCCTTCAAGTGGGAGACATAATAGCTGTAGAGTCGAGCCCCGGGCACGATATTGGAACTGTTTCGATCACTGGCGACTTGGTACGCCTTCAAATGAAAAAGAAAGGGATAAAGAGTCTTCCCGAAGAGGAGAAAAAGGTCTACAGAAAGGCCTCCCAAAGAGACGTAGATAAATGGAAAGAGGTAAGAGATAGAGAGCAAAAAACCATGATGCGCTCTAGAGAAATCGCTCTTTCCCTTGGTCTAAAAATGAAAATAAGTGATGTAGAGTATCAGGGAGACGGTGCCAAAGCCATTTTTTACTACACCGCAGATGAAAGAGTAGATTTTAGACAGCTTATCAAAGATTTAGCCTCTTCTTTTTCTACCCGAATAGAGATGAAGCAAATTGGAGCCCGACAAGAAGCCGCCCGTCTCGGGGGGCTTGGAAGTTGCGGCAGAGAGTTGTGTTGTTCTACATGGTTGACGGATTTTAGATCGGTCAATACCGCAGCAGCAAGATATCAACAGCTAAGTCTTAATCCTCAAAAACTAGCCGGTCAATGTGGCAAGCTAAAATGTTGTCTGAACTATGAGTTAGACAGCTACATTGAGGCTTTAAAATCATTTCCGGACACGGGTATAGCATTAAAAACGGAAAAGGGAATCGCTTTTTACCAAAAGATGGACATCTTCAAGAAAGTGATGTGGTACGCCTATAAAGATGAACCCATGACCTGGTTGGAATTGGATGCGGAGACGGTAATGGAAATTGTTGAAATGAACAAGAAGGACGAAAAGCCTCAAAGTCTAGAAAGCTTTGCCACGGTAGATCCTCTAGAAATTCCAACGTTTGACAATGCAGTGGGTCAGGACAGTTTAACCCGATTTGACAGACCCAAGAGCCAAGGAAACAAGAGAAACTCTAACAATCGCAGGGGCAAGGGCAAAAATGAGAATTCCAAAGGAGAAGGTTCTAACCAACCGTCTAACCAAGGGAACCCTAACCGCTCTAAACGTCCCAAACAAAAAGTAGAAGGACAGCCTGACAATAGAAAACGAGAAAGGAATCCTTCCAAAACCACCAAAGGATCTTCCTCGCCAGAAAACAAAGCCAACACAAACAGGGGTTCACAGAACAAAGCCAAAGAAGGAGGCACATCTAACAAGCGCAGGAATCCAAGAAATAATCGAAACCGAAACAATAATAACAACAAGCCTAAACCCAATGATTCGTAACGCGTTTTTGGGAATTCTATGTGGTGTGATAGCAATATCTTGCTCACCAGAAAGTTATTATGAGGACAATGTTGACCTTGTTGGGGAAGCGTGGAATCAGGATAGAGTTATTGAATTTACAATTCCTGTAGATGACATCTCTCAACCTTTTTTTGTGGGTACAGAGATAAGACACAACAATGATTATCCCTATGCCAACCTGTACTTATTCCGCACCATTACTTCAAAAAACGGAATAGAGTATACCGATACCGTAAACTACACCATGGCTTCTTCAGATGGGGCGTGGCTAGGCAGTGGGATTGGAGAAGTAAAGACCATGAAGTTCCCCTATGCCCTTCAAGCCCTGCGTCTACAAGAGCCTGGAGAATATACATTTACCTTTAAACAGGGAATGCGAGAGGAGGATTTAGAAGGAATCTTATCTTTGGGAATAACCTTGATTCAAAACCCTTCTGATGAGTAAAGCAAAAAAATCGGTAGATAACGATTTTAGAAAATGGGTTAGAGCCTTTTGGATTTTAGCCTTAATGCCTCCTTTGGGACTAGGGCTCATGCTGTTTTTAACCTGGTCTGAGCTCTTTTACCCCCTGCCCTCTACAGAGGACATTGCCAATCCCAAAAGTTTTTTGGCCTCCCAAATAGTCTCTAGTGACGGGGATTTATTGGGCACTTTTTATAGGGAAAATAGAACCCATGCAGAATTTAGAGACCTACACCCGGATCTGCCCAAAATTTTGGTTGCCACAGAGGACGAGCGTTTTTACGAACATTCCGGAATAGACTTTAAGAGTTTGGCAAGAGCCATTGGGAAACTCGGAAAAAACGGTGGAGGTTCAACGCTATCTCAACAACTTGCTAAGCAATTGTTTACCGAAGATTTTGAAAATGTTTCTCTTATAGAAAGAGTGTCTCAAAAATTTGGTGAGTGGATTATCGCCACTCGGTTAGAAAAGAGATATACCAAAGAAGAAATTATTGTTTTATACCTCAACCAGGTAGATTTTATTTACGATGCAGTAGGAATTAATTCTGCAGCACAAACGTATTTTGGAGTGTCTCCTGATAGTTTGCAAATGCATGAATCTGCCATGTTGGTGGGCATGGTAAAAAATCCCGTTCTCTACAATCCTAAGCGTTTTCCAGAAAACGCCATGAATAGAAGGAATGTAGTTTTCAACCAAATGCATAGGAATGGTCTGATTACCCGAGAAGAATCAGATTCTTTAAAACAATTACCACTGGGTCTTTCGTACAATAGGACTTCCCACAACGAGGGACTAGCTCCCTATTTTAGAGAATACCTGAGGTCGTATATGAGTCAATGGATTTTAGAGCATCCCAAGGCGGATGGAAGTAATTATAACCTATATACTGACGGAATAAAAATTTACACCACAATAGATTCTAGGATGCAACGCTATGCAGAAGAAGCAGTAACGGAGCACATGAGTAATCTTCAGCGTGTTTTTTATCAAAAGGAAAAAGGAAGGAGAACGGCGCCCTTCCACAATGTCACTTCAGAAGAAGTAGATAGGATTCTAAACCAAGCCAAGAGACGATCACAATACTACAAAGCCTTAAAAAAACGAGGTATGTCTGCGGACAGCATTGATGTCGTATTTAATACCGCCAAACCGATGACGGTTTTCTCCTGGAATGGAGACATTGATACTCTTATGTCACCTATGGATTCTATACGTTACTACAAGCATTTTTACCAAACGGGAATGATGAGTGTAGAACCTCAGACAGGCTTTGTAAAGGCTTGGGTGGGCGGCAATGACTACCGTTATTTTAAGTACGATCACGCCAAACAAGGAAAGCGTCAAGTTGGCTCCACGTTTAAGCCCTTTGTATACGCTACTGCTATCAAACAAAAGCATTTTTCTCCTTGTTTAGAAGTACCCAATGTTCTCACCTGTATTGAAGAGGGAACCTGGGGATTACAAGATGACTGGTGTCCTAGAAATTCTGATGATGAATACGGTGGCAAGGTGACTCTTAAATATGGTTTGGCCAATTCTATGAATACCATTACCACCTATTTAATGAAACAGACGGGTCCTATCGCCGTAAGCCGTCTTGCAAAATCTATGGGAGTGAAATCTGAAATCCCAGAAGTGCCCTCTATTGCGCTTGGTACTGTAGATCTCTCTGTATACGAAATGGTCGGAACCTATACCACTTTTGCCAATAAGGGTATTTACACGGAGCCCATTATGATTACTCGTATTGAAGATAAGAATGGTGTCGTATTAGAAGAATTTGTACCCATGACAAGAGAAGTAATGAGCGAAGAAGATGCTTATGTTGTCGTGGACCTTTTGCGAGGAGTCACCCAAGGAGGAACGGGAACTAGACTCCGGTCAAAGGGAGGAAGATATCTAAACGATGTAGTCACCGGTTTTCCCTATGGCTTTGAAAATGAGATTTGCGGAAAAACGGGAACGACCCAAAACAATTCTGATGGTTGGTTTATGGGGATGGTTCCTAATCTTATCACGGGAGTTTGGACAGGTTGCGAAGATCGCTCTGCTCACTTTGGGGCTACCTATTATGGTCAAGGTGCCACTACCGCCTTACCCATATGGGCCTTGTATATGAAAAAGTGTTATGCAGATCCTAAAACTCAAGTTTCCAAACAACCCTTCGAAAAACCAGAAAATCCTCTTTCTATAGAACTGGACTGTGGTAAATACAATTCTACCCAATCCGGAGAAGACATTGAGGATCCTGAATTTTTATAATACACATGGATTATGATCAATAAAGTGGTTAGTAACGCACAAGAAGGACTCCAAGGTCTGACAGATAATATGACCCTAATGCTCGGTGGATTTGGCCTTTGCGGAATTCCTGAGAACTCCATTGAGGCCATTCGTCAGTCGGGGGTAAAAAACCTTACGTGTATTTCTAATAATGCAGGTGTAGATGATTTTGGGTTGGGCTTTTTATTACAAAGTCGACAGATCAAAAAAATGATTTCTTCCTATGTAGGTGAGAACGATGAATTTGAAAGACAGATGCTTAGTGGAGAATTAGAGGTAGACCTAGTTCCTCAAGGCACCCTTGCAGAACGTTGCCGAGCCGCAGGCGCTGGAATTCCTGCCTTTTTCACCCCTGCGGGATATGGCACGGAGGTAGGCGAAGGAAAAGAAGTTCGAGAATTCAATGGAAAACCTCACATTCTAGAACATGCCTTTGATGCTCAATTTGCATTTGTAAAAGCATGGAAAGGGGACGAAGCCGGAAACTTGATTTTTAAGGGAACCGCTCGCAACTTCAACCCTCTTATGGCCATGGCAGGAAAAATCACCGTGGCAGAGGTTGAAGAGTTAGTGCCTGCTGGTGAACTAGACCCTAATCAAATACATACTCCCGGAATTTTTGTCCAGAGGATTTTTAAAGGGGAGAATTACCAAAAGAGGATAGAGCAACGCACCGTCAGACCTAAAAGGTAATGAAGAGAAGAGACTCCGAATCGGTTCTTTACTTCTCTCTAAGTGTTTTATGGTTCCTATATTTAGCAATTAGAGCGTGGAAGGTTCCGCCCGTCTACGACGAGGTGACCACCTTCTTTTTGTATATACTTCCGGGAGAATTCTTGCCTTTTTATTCCTACCCTTCGGCCAACAACCATTGGCTTTACTCCTTGGGAACTTGGATCTTTTATCAATGGCTACCCTCCTCGCTGTTCTCTTTGAGAATTCTATCCTTATTGAGCTTTCCCCTATACGCCCGTGCGGTTTTTTTATTGGGCAAAAGACTTGGTCAAAGAAGGGCTCGATGGATGCTTTGGGCTTTACTTTTGGGGCTTCATTTTCCCTTAGAATTCTTTGCCTATGCTCGAGGTTACGCTTGGGGGTTAACCGCTATGGTATGGGCCCTATATTTTGCGCATGATTACTTATCCTCTGCAAAGAGAAATTCACTGATCGGCTTTTTACTTTCTTTGGTCTTAGGAGTTAGCTTTAACCTAAACCTTATTCCCTTATTAGGGCTTGCCCTAGTTTGGGTGTTTTGGGTGCGGCCAAAGGACAGTCTCAAAAACATTATTTTGGTGGTTGCCTTTGCTGTTTTACCCTTACTGTTTTACATCCGATACTCTTGGTTTTTAAAAACACAAGGGGAATTGTATTACGGAGTCAAGGGGTTTTGGACTCACTCTACCCTACCCACATTATCAGAGGCCCTATTTTCTTCTGCATCCACTGGGGCGCACTGGTTATTTTCTATCTGGATATTAGTGGCGTTGGCAACCCTACTATTAGGATTGAGGAAACAGCGAATTAAGGCCCCTTCATTTGAGGTATTTGGGTTCTTTGGGACTTGGATTGGACTAACCATATTGTTCTTTGTTTGGGATGTAAACCTTCCTCAGGATAGGACGGCTTTATTTATATTCTTTTTACTAATTATTTCGGTTGCCTTTTCTATTGATTCCCTAAAAAGAGGGTTTCTCAATACTCTATTATCCCTTAGCACAGGATTGTTGGCGGTAACGCTGTTCTTTCAGTTTTCTACCGAAGCATCTTCCTTTACTCTATGGAAAAAGGAGCAAGTTCCACGTGCGTTTTTAAAACGTATTTCTGAAGATTCTATGAGGTCTCCTTCGGTCTCCGCTCATTACCTAACAGCTCATAGCTACGCTCTTCAGAGACATTTATATTACCCAGAATCACCCCCCATTATTGGGTTAAGGGACACGGCATATTCCACGGATTTTGTCATAAGAGAAACCAGTCGAACTTCTCGTTTTTTTAGAAAGAACTACTCTCTGGTTGCCAATGACATTCCCACTCAAAAGGCTCTTTGGAGACTTCGCGCCCATGAATGGGAAATTATGGAGACCGATACGGTAAAAGAGCCTGAAATCGCTACAGAGTTTTTACCCATACACACCTTGGAGGCTGATTCTACACGGCCGGGGTGGCACAAGCTTATTGTGAGATATTCTTGGGAGTACCACTCCAAGCAGCCCATTTATTTTGCCATACAAAAAACGGGGAAACAAGGAGTGCAGATCTTTGAGTCTATACCTATATTTCCAACCAAAGGGAACAAGCAGGAATCGACCCTTTCCTACCCCTTTTTGATGGATTCTACCCATACTAACATTAAGTTCTTTTTTCACAACCCCGCACGAGCTACCCTTTCTCAGACTCGATATGATTGGGAGCTTTACAATCATCCTCAATGATTAATAAATAGTAAATTTACCTCATGGCATTAGATAAAAACGGTATTGCGCAGCGCATAGCACAAGAACTACAAGACGGATGGTTTGTAAATTTAGGTATTGGGATTCCCACCTTGGTCGCAAACTATATTCCTACGGGAATTAACGTTGAGTTTCAGAGCGAGAACGGTATTCTAGGAATGGGGCCTTTCCCTTTTGACGGAGAAGAAGATGCCGATTTAATCAATGCAGGAAAGCAAACCATTACCTATTTAGATGGGGCGTCCTTTTTTGATTCGTCCACCAGTTTTGCCATGATACGTGGACAACATGTTCAATTGACGGTTTTAGGTGCTATGGAGGTTTCTGATACCGGCGATATTGCCAACTGGAAAATCCCAGGGAAAATGGTCAAGGGAATGGGAGGAGCCATGGATTTAGTGGCTTCTGCCGAAAATATAATTGTTGCCATGCAACACACCAATCGAGCAGGTAAATCCAAGCTTCTTTCTAAGTGTTCTTTACCCATTACAGGAGTACAATGTGTTAAGAAGGTAGTAACCGATTTAGCGGTAATGGAAATCGCCAAAGACGGGAGTGGGTTTATTCTGTTAGAAAGAGCCCCTGGAGTCTCTGTTGAACAGATTCAGGCAGCAACAGAAGGCAGGCTGCACATTGAGGGAGAAGTCCCTGAAATGAAAATATAATGTCTTCCTCCCTCAAAACTTCTTTTAGTTTTTGGGCTCTTGTTCTTGGGGTCCTATTCTTGTTTTGTGGAAAACCACTCATGACAGAATGGAGCCTAAATCTTTACACAGATAGACTGTCTTGGGATGTGTTTGGGTATTATTTATATCTCCCCGCCACCTTTATCTATGGAGACCCCTTTATTACTGATTTTTCTTGGCTCCACGAGCTCTATGAGACCTATAGGCCCAGTTCCACTCTTTACCAAGTTTGGACCGTTCAGCAAGGCACTCATCTGATCAAATATTCAATGGGTATGGCCTTGCTTTATGCACCTGGATTTTTGGTGGGTCATGGGATTGCAGTAATCAGTGGATATCCATTAGACGGAATGTCACTTCCTTATCAAATGGGCGTAACCTTTTGGTCTTATGCTTTTGTTATCTGGGGGTTGTGGATGACAAGAAAGATACTTTTGCGTTTTACCACAGACCTTTGGGCAGGCTGGGGTATCCTTCTTCTTTTTGCGTGTACCAATTTTTTTCAAATATCCACCAACGCTCCACTTTCACCTCATAACTATCAATTTACCCTATATGCCTGGTTCTTTCTCTCTGTAATAAAATGGTACGAAAAAGGACTTAAAAAAGATTTAACAGCCNTTGCGTTTTCTTTGGGATTGGCTCTTTTGGCAAGACCAAGTGCCATCGTTCTTTTATTGATTTTAGGTACCTGGGGATGTTCCTCATGGAATGAGGTATGGNCGCAAATAAAATCATGGATAGGTCCTCAGAGAAAAAATGCTCTTTGGATTGCCGGAATTGCATTTTTGGTTGGATTGCCCCAAATGATTTATTGGTTTTATACTACGGGAAAACCCATCTTTTACTCCTACCCCAATGATGGATTTGATTTTGCGACACCTTATTTGGCTGAGGTTTTGTTTTCTTTCCGAAAAGGGTGGTGGATCTATACCCCCTACATGTTCTTTAGCTTTTTAGGATTGTGGTTTACCTATGTAAAGAATCCTAAAATTGGTTTTCCTCTTGCCGTTTTTTGGTTTGGTAACCTCTACCTAATTTCTAGTTGGAACACCTGGTGGTATGGGGGGAGTTTCGGCCACCGAGCCTTTGTAGATTCCTATGGAATATTAACCCTACCCATTCTATTTTTTTTACAGTGGGTGTTTTCTAAAGGAACTTGGGCACAATTGAGTATTTCCCTTGCCATTCTTTGTTTTGCAGTTCTCAATATCTTTCAGAGTTGGCAAATCAACCATGGAATACTTTCAGACACCAATATGACAAAGGCCTATTACAAAGCCATTTTTGGAAAAACACAGGTGGGGCCAGAAGAAAGGCTCTACATGGGTATGTCAAGGCACCCCAAGGCAAAACTTGACAGAAGCAAACCCTATAGAGTTGCCCTTGACAAAGATGTTGAGCCGCAAACCGTTCCGGTAAAAGAGTGGGGTTCTGATGCGTATTTATTGGTTCTACCGATGTCCAAAGTAAGTCTTGCAGAGCATACTTGGTGGATTTCAGATATTCAATTTTCTGTGTACCCTAAAGAGGGTTTAGCCCCTCAATTGTTTTTTGTCAATCAAACCAAACACGATGACAAGGGTACCCGAATAAAAGATTATCCCATAAAAGTGGGAGGATTGCCCAATGATACTCTTGAGCTTCACACAGAATATTTTACCCCCATCCTCAAGGCCCCAAGGGATTACACGCGTATTTTCTTTAGAGGGCACAATGTAGATTCCGTGGTGGTTCACTCCTACCGCATAACTGTTTTGGAACCCACATGGTACTAAGCTCAAAGAACATTAATTGGGCCAGTTCCTTAGTGATTCTTTTGATCATTGGGGTTCACTTTTATTATTTTGAGCCTGCGCTTTCTCCTTTGTTTGATTCCGATGGAGCCATTCATGTACTTATGAGTTCTCGGTTTTACTTTCCTGAAGGGTTGTATTATTGGGGGCAAAATCGACTGGGAAGTATGGTGCCCCTATTGGCCTACCCTTGGGTTTCATTAGGAATTCATCCTCTATGGGTGCTTTCTGTTATACAAACCTTTTTGATTTACCTGTCTTTTAGAAATTTTTCTTTTAACCTGCCTTCTTTAGGGCGGGTAACTTTAGCCTTTCTGTTTTTTGTTCCTCTTAGCGCTTGGAATTTTTTGATTTCTACAGGGCAGCCCTATATTCCTCAATTGTTCTTGCTTTCTTGGATCTATGTTTGGTATACTAAGAAAGGGGCACCCCACTCAACATCTGATTGGTTTTCTTTTTTCTTGGTAGGATGGGTTTCCCTTTGGGTTTCTGACCTAACCCTAGTTTATTTTGTCCCCATTGGGCTCTATTTTATTTTTTCTTCCTACAAAGCAATGGGGCTGAAGGACACCGTAGCAAAGCTTTATATTCCTACTGGGGTCCTTGCAATAGGTGTAGCTTTNTTATTTGTTCTCAAGNGTCAGCTACCTAGAGCCAAGGGTTATGACAACGTTTTTGCTAGTGGTGAGCAAATAGGGGATCTTGTGAGCAGACTTGTAGCGTTTTATTCAGGATACTTTACCCATTTTTCTGCACACCCCTTAGAGACCATTGGTTTTTGGTTCCTTGGGATAGGAGTTATTCTTTTAGGACTCAGAAGATCAACATCGTGGATTGCCATTTTAAAGGCCTCTCAATGGGTTGTTATTCTATTTCTAATAACTTCCCATTGGGTTTTTGTAAATGGGCTTAGGTACTTTGCCCTTCCCTTTTTTCTACTAACTGTTTTATGGATACGACAAGCGTATCTACCTGTGCCAAAATCCAAAGCGAAATCTTGGAGCCAAGTATTATTATTACTATCCACTCTTTTATTTTCTGCAGGAAATATTACAAAGCGACGCACNATTCAACGCCCAACCGTTTTTATGCCTCAAACGCATGAAATACAAAAAGTAGCCACCTTGTATTCACTCCCTGCTATAGGAGATTATTGGACGGTTTATCAATACAGTGCCTACGCAAAAAACCAGCCCATAGGAATTGCTGATGAGTTTTGGGCGATTAGAAATTCTTGGGAAGCCTCTCAAGTGTTGCAATCAGATACCGTTTTGATCTTTGCTTCTGACAGGGTTGTTTTAGAGGCCGAGATTGAGAAATATAAAACTCAATTTGAGGCGGTATCTTCTGTTTTGCACGTAGGGGAAACCTCTTTTAGGCTCTACAGGCCCCATTCAAAAGATTAGTGCGGCTATGTGACTTTACAATTTTATAAGGGTTCAAAACCAAAATCCCTAATACCCACATACCTATAGGAGCTATGATCCTAAAAAACAAAGGAGAGCCCCTCGTTTTGAACCAGTATGCAGAATCCCACAAACCCCAGCTCACTGCCACAAAAGCCAATGAAGCTAAAGGATATGTAAATGCTACCCTCTTAGGTCTTGGCTAACCAAACAAGAATGGCAAAAACAAAACCGAAGAAAAAAAGGCTAAGGACACAGGATTATTTTTGAATCCCGTCCAAATTCCTCAAAAGGTAAAAGAAACCGTCCGCAGATAGGGTCTAGTTATCTAATATGAAAGTGCCAAGGTCCTGAATGACCCTCTATAGGTTCGGTGAAGTATGTAGAATTCATGACCATGACATGGGATATTAGATATCTATTCTCTTAATCAGGACTTACTCTTTACTTGGGTACTTTTTGTAATCAATAATTTGAAAGCCATTGGATTCTAACCACAGAAGCTGCTCTTCTTGAAGGGCTCTATCATACCCTATGGCATCAGAAAAAAACATGAGAATGGGATGGGTTTGGGGGGGCAAATTTTTTACTACAACCCTTTGGTCTTCGCTGTTTTGATGGAGTTCTTTGGCAAACTCGGCTACGTGATATCTACGCTTTCTAAAATCGTTCTCAAGGCCGTGAGACTTCACCAAGGTTACATACTCTGGGTAACCCATTACAATGAAAAAACAGGCGAGTTTTACCATCCAGCGGCTGCCTTTGCGGTTGAGTTTGAAAATACGATGCAATCCTGATCCCATCAACAAAAAGACCACAGGAGCCAATACGTAGGTAAAGGCCATCATCTTAGTTGCCGCCAGTGTAAAAAACCCGAAGACAAAAATCATCCAACCCAAAAGCGCCTTGCCCTCAGAAGAAGAGGTGAACTTTTTAAAGTCTCCGAGAAAAAACAGAAGAACTCCAAAAAGGCCATACATGTTTATGGTGCTCTTAAAATGAAAATACCACGGCTCTGCATGGCCTTCTAAGGCTTCCCAAAGGTGTCTTGAATTATAGGTCATTTCATGCGAGGCCTCTTCTGGAAACACAGAGAATATATAAAGGTTCCAGGGTGCAAAAACGAGGCAAGCCACCAGTAGAGAAATTCCACCGTTTACGATTTGTGTACGAGAAATATTCTTTGAAAAGATTGCCCACAGCGCCCAAATCAAATACACACTTAAGCCAACTAACCACTTGGTTAGAATGGCTGCGCCTGCCAACAACCCAACAATGATCGCCCTTTGTAATGTCGGCTTTTCTATATATCTAAGCCATGCCAAAACGGAACATGAAACGTAAAAAACAAAGGCAACATCATTGTGATCGGTAGGAATGGAACCCGTGTTCAGTTGAATGGGGAAATAACATACGGAAAACAAAAACGCGCCCCAAAAAGCAACCTCCTTAGAAAACAATCGCTTCCCAATTCCAAAAAGTAAAAAGACCATGGAAGCGGACATCAGAATAGAAGGAAGCCTTACCCCTAAAACGGTATTTCCGAATACTTTAATACTTGCAGCCATTTGCCATAAAAACAAAGGCTGTTTGTGCAGCCAAATATAATTTCCAGTCCAACCCTCTATAGAGTAGGGCAGGACTTCTTCTGGGTACAATCTTGGGGTCAATGGAGTTTCTGAAAGGTGTTTAGCCACCAGAGCGTGAAACTGTTCGTCCCAAATATTAATAAAGTCTTCTAACAACCCTCCGCCTAAGCGCAGTGAAAGGGCTCCCAAAAAAAGTTGAAACACAGGATATCCCGCCCCCCGTAGAGGCTTTAAAATAGAAGCCGTAATCAGGAGAATTCCCAACCCTAAAAAACAAGCATTTAAAATGGGAAGGTTTGGCATNATTTAATTTTTAAAGGCATGTCTTTTGTAAAAAATCACAATTTAAACTTGGTTATGCTGCTAATCAATTTTTTAGTATAGGCTTGATTGGGGTGGTGGTAAACCTGATCCGCACTTCCGCTCTCTACAATTTCTCCGGCTTGCATCACTGCAATCTCATCACTCATATACCTCACCACACTAAGGTCATGAGAAATAAAGATATAGGAAAACCCAAACTCCTCTTTAAGGTCATTGAGCAAGTTTATGACTTGTGCTTGTACGCTCACGTCTAAAGCAGAAACTGATTCATCACAAATAATCAACTCTGGGTGAACCGTTAAAGCTCTCGCTATTCCAATTCTCTGCCTTTGGCCTCCACTAAATTCATGGGGGTACTTTAGGTAATCTGAGGCGTCAAGCCCTACCCTTACAAGGAGTTCCTCAACCTTGGATTTTCGAGTGGACGGAGTATGCATCTTGTGAACCTTCATCGGCTCCATCAATAGATCCCCCACCGTTTGTTTGGGGTTTAAAGAGCTAAAGGGGTCCTGAAATATTAACTGAATTGAGGATGTGAGTTCCCTTTTTTGTTTTTTGTCAAGCAATAATAGATCTATGCCCTTGAAGAGAACTTCGCCTTCACTAGGGGATGTCAATCCAATAATGGATCTTCCCAAAGTAGATTTACCACATCCTGATTCACCAACCAAGCCAACGGTTTGCCCCTTATATACGCTAAGAGAAACCCCCTTTAGGGCTACAAAATTATGAGGGGGTGAACCAAACCCACCCCTGTTCACTAAATACTGAACCTTTAGGTCATTTACCTCCAACAAGGGCTGTTGTTCTGAGTGAAGAGTCATCGTCTCTCTTTGAGCAGCAGACAGTTTCTGTCCTGTTAAAAAATCAGATATCGTAGGAAGGACTTTGGGACGGCCACTTTCGGGAGGACGACTTGCAATTAATCCCTGAGTATAGGGTTGGTCCGGATCCAACAAAATGTGTTTTGCAGAACCTTGTTCTACTACGTCACCTCGATAAAGAACTACAATATCATCTGCTATTTCTGAGACCACACCCAGGTCATGGGTAATAAAAAGCAATCCCATACCCTGCTCTTGCTGTAACTCTTTTAAAAGCTTCAAGATTTCTTTTTGAACCGTTACATCCAAGGCTGTTGTTGGTTCGTCGGCTATCAACAATTTAGGTTTGCATATGATTGCCATTGCGATTACTACGCGTTGCCTTTGACCTCCAGAAAGTTCGTGGGGATATTTTTTAAAGGATTGGGCGGGATTGGGAAGTTTTACTTTTTCAAATACTTCTAAAACGGCCTTTTTGGCTTCTGCCGAAGATACTTTGCTGTGCTGTTCCAGAACTTCCTGGACTTGTTTTCCACAAGTTAATGAAGGGTTCAAAGCCGTCATAGGCTCTTGAAATACCATACTCATTTTTTGACCCCTCCAGTTTTGGTATAAGGACTCATTTAGATTTGACAAAACCGTAGTATGGTCTGGCTCAAAAAAGGTTATTTTTCCGTCTCTTAATTGCCCATTTGCCGGCAACAAACCCATGATAGCCAATGAGGTTAACGACTTTCCACTCCCAGACTCACCCACAAGGGCAATGGTTCTGTTTGGGAAAACATTAAAAGACATTCCCCTCACAACAGATTGAGGGTTGCTCCCAAATCCAATGGTCAAATTCTCTACTGACAATAGGGGTCCTTCCAAAGTCTTTAATTAATCACCACTTCTCCTTCATGAATTAGTGGCTGGTTTATATACCTCAACAACAATTGAGCTACTGCTAAGGTATCTTTTTGACAGTAATTGGCAATCCGTTGGCAGTCCTTTTCTATGTAAAAGATATCCTTAACCTGGGATCCATCCATGTTGTCTTTTGGACTGGGAATATCTAATAACTTAGTCAGCAAAGAAAGGGACGTAAAGTTTTTCCTGTCGCCAAATTTCCATAACTCCATTGTGTCCAAGTGACTAATTTCCCAAGGCTTAAGGCCAGGAGTGTCCAAGGGCTTTGGAAGCACTAACCGATTAACCAANAGGCGTCGGGACAAATACGGAAAGTCAAATTCTTTCCCATTGTGTGCACAAAGCAAAACACCCGGTTTATGGAAGTANGAATCCATAAATGCCTTAAAGTCGTAGAGAATCTTTTTTTCATCCAACCCAAAAAAAGAAGTGATGGTAAACTTCTNAGAAGAAGGTAAGTCCGAGAAATATCCCAAAGAAATACAAACTACTTTTCCAAATTCTGCGAGTATGCCTGCCCTCTTTGGGTAATAATCTTCTGGAGATTCATCTCCTCTTTGCCACTTGGTTTTTGCATCCCAAAGGGATTTCCATTCTTCATCCAATAGTTGATAATCTGAAACAGCAGGAACTGTTTCTATGTCCAAGAAGAGAATCTTGGATAGATTGAGTTGGTGTAACATGTAGGCCTATTTAGGGGTAGAGCGGGTTTACTCTACAATTTCTGCATCTAAGGTATCATCATCTCCCCATCCCGAACCATTAGCAAATAAATAAGGATCGTCGCTAAAACCAAGAATGGGATAAAAGATTATGGGCAATAGTATTAAACCTACTCCAAACAAGGTCTCTTTTCCAAAGGCCTTTGCAAGTTCAATGCCCATGATAAATAAGAAAACTAAATTAACCCCTGGCAGCAATAATAAAAAGATCCACCAAATGGGTTTTTTGATAATTTTTAACCAGGTAATAATATTTAGGATGGGCACGATGCTGTACCATCCAGGCTCGCCAGCCTTTTCGTAGACTCTCCATATTCCTACCAGAGAGAGAACAATCATGATTAAATAACCTATAGAAACGAGTACAGACATNTGCAAGTNTTTTAATTGTTACCAGTCCATGGATTTTACGGCGTCAACNATTACCCTAAAGTCTTTGGGGTGAGGTGACATNGGATCNTAAATTCTTTTCTTGCCCAGCCTAACCACGACCAACTCCCTTTCGGGAAAGACAATAATATATTGACCCAAAACCCCTCTAAAGTAGTATACTCCCTCACCTCCTTCATGGTCCAGCCAAAAACTATGGCCATAATAGGGAGACTTGTAGGGCATTTGAGCCACTCCCGTATAGGCGCTATCCAAAAGGGTATTACCCTTCCACTGACCGTGGTTTAGCATCAATTGCCCCAAGCGCGCAAAATCGGAGGCGTTAGAGTTAAAACAACAGAAGGTCAAGGCCATACCCTCTCTGTGATCCAAGTGCCAATAGGCTCCTTCTTCTGCCCCCAAAGGACTCCACAACTCTTCGGACGCAAATTCATAGATGGGTTTTCCTACCGCCTTTTGAATGGCCATCCCCAAGTATTCTGTTGCACCACTTTGATATATGTAGGATTCTCCTGGAGGATTGTCTGCAAATACATTTTCATAAAGAACCTGTTGAACATCCTCTCCAAAATAGGTTTTTGCTGTAATAGCAAAGGGGCTCTTATATTTCTCCTCCCAAGTAAGGTCAGCGGTCATGGTCGTAAGGTGTCGTAGTGTCAGTTGTCCTGAGAATTCTCCTCTTAATTCTGGTAAATAATTAATTACCGGGTCGTCCCAAGAACTTATATATCCTTTCTGTATGGCTATTTGTCCCAAGATACTCGTAATGGATTTCGCCATAGAAAAGCTNTTGCTATGACTTTTAGGTCCGTAATCATCCCAGTATTGTTCATGAAAAAGCTCTCCGTCCTTTAGAACCAAAAAAGCTACAGATTCTGAGCTTTCTAAGGTGCTCAACAGCTCGCTAGGCAATTGTGAGCTATTGTAATCAGAATGTTGTTTCCAAGGCTGTGGATTGGTAGCAGCTACTTCTCCTAAATCAAAGAACCTCATGTCATCAATTGATGCCGTATTGTACCCATGAAGATAGGTGGCCCACACTCCTTTTATCAAGTGTCCATTTCCTGAGAGTTGCAATCCCAAGGCCAAAAGAGCAATAAATCCAATGATAAAAACAATGGTTCTAATCAGACTTTTCATGTGTTTGCATTTTTTTGGTTTAGCCACTTTGGGTATAAACTAGGTCAAATACACTTGCCAAGTGTGCTTTTAAACGAATTTGGACTTTATCCATATCCAGCTTTTCCCCAAGCTCTATATGCATAGAGGTTACCGCTTTGTCTGTGATTCCACAAGGGACAATGTAGCCAAAATATTTAAGGTCTGCATTTACGTTAAATGCAAATCCATGCATAGTTACCCATCTAGAAGCGCGCACTCCCATGGCGCAAATCTTTCTTGCGGTAGATTTGCCTACGTCTAGCCAAACCCCTGTTTCTCCGGGGGATCTATCGCCCTCTATCCCGTAATCGGCTAGCGTTAAAATAATGGCTTCTTCTAAATATCTCAAATACTTATGGATATCCGGAAAGAAATGATCTAAGTCAAAAATCGGATACCCCACAATTTGTCCGGGTCCATGATAGGTTATGTCGCCACCTCTATTGGTCTTAAAAAAGGTAACGGATTCTTGTTCCATTTTCTTCTGGTCTATAAGAAGGTGTTCAATGGAACCTGATTTTCCTAGGGTATACACATGGGGGTGTGTGCAAAACAAAAGAGTGTCTTGAGTTGGGACTTGTTGGTCCTCAGGCTTTTTTCGGTTTTCGAACTTGGTTTGAACCGTAGCAGAAAAGAGCTCTTCTTGGTAATCCCAAGCCTCTTTGTACTCTATTTCCCCCAAATCTTTAAAGACTACTTCTACACTCATTAAAAGTAAATTTGAAACCCAACGCCCAGGCCAAAATTCTGTTCTAGGGTAGGTGCGCTTTCTCCTGATTTTGGACTAATTCCGTAACTGTTGTTAGCATCGTAATATAAAAAGGTATCTAAAGAGATGTTCGGGGACAAAAAAGAACTAATCCCTCCTTTAGCTCCAAAACGCAATCCTTGAAAAGTGGTTTTGGAACCATCAAATACCGATACCGTCTCTCGATACAAATAACCCAATTCTGCTTGTCCCATAAGGGCCATAGAAGGGTTTAAAAAGTATAAATACCTGTAAAAACCCACTCCAGAATAGGAGTTTCCTTGGGATGCAAAACCTACGGCTCCTTGAAGGCCAACTATATGACTGGGGGATAAGAAAAATCCAGCTTGAGGCTCTAAAGAAAAATTATACGCATAGGTATCGGCAATATTGGTCACATTGCCTGTAGCAGAACCTCCTCCCATCCATTGAGTGGAATCTAATTGAGCATATCCCAAAAAGGGAATCAGCAACAATAAAAAGGTCAATTTTCTCATGAGAACTTTTCCAATTGTGCCTTGAGGTAGTCAATTACATCAATATCCATGATGTCTACACCGTGAATTTCATGAAGATAAAAGGACAGCCAATCCCCATAATGAATGAGATACAAAGCCCACTCCAAGGGTTGGTCTCCCTTGGCAGAAATAGAATATACTGCATCGGTTTGCCTCCCTACAATTTCCTTAGAGAGTTCCATTCTTTTTCGGTTTCTAGAAAAGTCCCCAGGAGTATCTAAGAAAAAGGCTGCAATATCATTGTTTCCACCGGCCCACCCCACTAATTCATTGTGGTTCATTTCTGGAATCACAGCGTCCCAACCTACCATTTTTGAATTCTCATTGAGCTGTTGTCGCCATCGGGTTGCTACTCCTCCCATTCCTTGATTTGCATATACACAAACTGTTTTATGAGCTGACTTTTTTGCCAAGGTTTTAGTTTCTTCCTGAAGAGAGGCTAGTTCTGACTTCATAAGGCTTACAGCAGATGGAATGCCTTTTTCAAAGTCGGGTGTAATAAGTCCTTCGTTTTTTAAGATTCCAAACAAACACCCAAAACTATATCCTAACATTGACCTTGGGGGGTTCCCTCCAGGAACAACAAGGTGATTCACATTGTTTGCTACACACCATGATTGCAACTGACCTCCAGATGTTAATCCTGCGATTCTAGCTCCTGCTTTTGTGGCGTGTTCCAGTGCTGACAAGGTCTCTTCGGTATTTCCAGAATAGGAGCAGGCAATCAGCAAAGTGTTATCAGAAACCCAATGTGGCAAATGGTAGTCCTTGTTTACATGTATAGGCCACTGCCCTGTGTTTTTACACAATTCAGACACAATGGTCCCACCAATACCGGAGCCTCCAAGCCCTGTGATCAAAACGTTTTGGATGGGCTTTACTGGAGCAGTCCACGAGGTGTTTTTCACGATTTCTAAGGCCTCAAGCAGGTGATTGGGAAAATTTTCTATCAATGATTTCATACGATGATTATCTTAATGGTAAGAGACTCAGGGGGTCTAGTAATATACCCTGTAAAGGTAGTAACTTGCTCCTGATAAAGTGAATCTACAAAAATTAAACCTCTAGAATATGAGATGGAGCGTCAAAACCTATGATGAGCTAAGTAAAAAAGAGCTTTATGAGATCCTAAAATTGAGAATCGAGGTATTTTCTGTAGAGCAAAATTGTCCCTATCAGGATTTAGATGACAAAGATCAAGGCGCAATCCACATTATGGTGTGGGACCAAACTATTTTAGCAGGATACTCTAGGGTGGCAGAAGCGGGATATATCTACGATGAAGCTTGTATTGGGAGGGTAATAACCGCAGGGGGATATAGAAGATTAGGCCTAGGAAAAGAGCTTATGAATCGGTCTATAGATTTCCTAGAAAAGAAAGGCGCCAAAACCTTAAAAGTAATGGCGCAGACTTATCTTTTAGATTTCTATCAAAACCTAGGCTTTGAAGTATCTAGTGAGGAGTTTTTAGAAGATGGCCTTCCTCACCATTACATGGTAAGAAAGGCATCATAACAAATCTAATGGGTNGATTAGGCTTGCGTATTCTTTTTATCGTATACTTTTTTTCCACCAAATGCCGCTCCTGCTGCTATTAGTGAGGAAATGCCACCATCTAATGGAACGGAGGTCTCTGGGTTACCAGGTTGTGCCATACCAGTCAACTATCCCACNATTGACCCTACAATTAATACTGTCTTTTNCATCTCTATTTATTGAAGAATCATTTTNGTGGAAAAAGCATCCTTTAGGTTGCTCATCTTAAGATCATAANCACGCGCTGGCAGGCGACCATTAATAAAGTGCCTTAAGGTGCCGCTAACTGAGCTTTTTTACTAAAAACGGGGATTTTGGGACAAAAAAAGAAGGGCTCTGGCCCTTCTATTCTTTTTCTAAATACCTAACGATACCTATTCGTCAAAACTAACCACAACCTTTTCTGCAGTTGGGTGAGATTGACAGGTTAATACATATCCGTCATTTACCTCCTCATCTACCAAGGCATAATTCATTTCCATCTCTGCTGAGCCTTCTATTATTTTGGCACGACAAGTACAACAGACAGCTCCTTTACAAGCATAGGGCACATCGGCACCTGCATCCAAAGCAGCGTCCAAAATGGTCTTTCCTTTGGAGGATACCTCAAAGTGAGTTTCTTCGCCATCCAAAACAACGGTAACTTGGCTCAAAACCTCCGTCTTTTTAGAATCAACTTCTTTTGTTTCCTTTTTCTTTGGCGGTGTTGCAGGAGCAAATAATTCAAAGTGAATGTTCTGTGAATCAACACCAAGCGTGGCCAAGGTATCTTTGGTAGCGTTTATCATTCCCTCGGGGCCACAAATAAAGAAATGGTCCACGGATTTAGCTTCAAAGAACTTGCTCGCAAACACATTTACCTTATCAGCATCTATCCTTCCCTTAAGATAGTCCGTGCCTTGGTCCTCCCTGCTGAGTACGTGATGTATTTCTAGTCTGTTGAGATATTGGTCCTTTAGATCTTCAAAAGCTTCTTTAAAAATTACCGTCTTTGATGTTTGATTTCCATAGAACAACACAAAGGTGCTTTCTTTCTCTATTTCCAGAACGCTTTTTACCAGACTCATCACAGGCGTGATACCCGAACCGGCTGCAAAAGCTACATATTTCTTTTTCTGACCTTCCTTTATGGGTGCAGTAAAGTTCCCCATAGGGGTCATTACCTCTAAAGAATCGCCTACTCTTAGTTCCGTATTTGCATAAGTAGAAAACAATCCGTTTTCTACTTGCTTGATGGCAACTCGTAGTTCTCCATCCAAGGGAGAAGAACAAATAGAATACGATCTACGAACTTCTTCTCCATTTATTTGGGCTTTAAGCGTCAGGTATTGACCTGGCTCAAAGGTATACTCAGCCTCTCTTTCGGGCGATAATTCAAAAGCAACAGAAACCGTGTCTTTGGTCTCCTTAACAATATCAGAAACCACAAGTGGATGAAAATGGGCGCTTTTTCTATAGCCTTCTTCAGCCATCAATGAATCCTTTTTTGATTTTTTTCTAGCAAAAAACTTTAGCATGAGTTCTCTCATTTTTTAGTTGGCACAAATGTAAGACTTTGGTCGATAGAACAATTTGACTTTGTGGAAGGTTTTTAAAGGTGTTGATTTTATACATTTGTAATATTCTAAGTAATCAATTTAATATGGGAGAAACGACATCACTAGAAGAAAGATTTCAGTCTTACGTAGACGGCGAAAATAAAATTGAGCCCAAAGACTGGATGCCAGATGCGTACAGAAAAACGCTTATACGTCAGATTTCTCAGCATGCTCACAGCGAAGTTGTAGGGATGTTGCCAGAAGCAAACTGGATTACCCGGGCTCCCAGTCTTAGGTCCAAGCTCATTCTATTGGCCAAGGTTCAGGATGAAGCCGGTCATGGACTGTACCTATACTCTGCAGCAGAAACTTTAGGTGCAGACAGACAGGACATGGTAAATGATTTACTAAATGGCAAGGCCAAGTATTCCTCTATCTTTAACTATCCCACCTCTTCATGGGCAGATATGGGAGCAATTGGTTGGTTGGTTGATGGCGCAGCCATACAAAACCAAGTAATGCTGTGCAGGACATCTTATGGTCCCTACTCAAGAGCTATGGTGAAAATCTGTAAAGAGGAATCATTTCATCAAAGACAGGGGTATGAAATCATGATGAACCTAGCAAGTGGAACTCCCGAGCAAAAGGAGATGGCTCAAGAAGCACTCAACAGATGGTGGTGGCCTTCTCTAATGATGTTTGGTCCAACAGATGCAAATTCTCCCAACTCCGCTCAATCCATGAAGTGGAAGATCAAAAGAAAATCTAATGATGAGCTTCGTCAAGAATTTATAGACAAGACTGTGCCTCAGGCTGAGTTTATTGGCTTAACAGTTCCCGATCCCGACTTAAAATGGAATGAAGAAAAAGGTCAATACGACTTTGGCACCATCAATTGGGATGAGTTTTTTGAAGTTATTAAAGGTAATGGCCCTTGTAACAAACAAAGACTTACGGATAGACAAAAAGCACACAAAGAAGGCGCTTGGGTCAGAGAAGCTGCCAATGCTTACTCAAACAAAAGAGCGTCCAAATCAAAATCTACTACTGCCGCTTAGTATTAACTACAGCAACTAAAACCCTACAGTATGGAAAAGGACAACTGGAAAATCTGGGAAGTTTTTATCAGAAGCAAGAATGGTCTAAGCCACAAGCACGTGGGAAGTCTTCACGCTCCGGATGAGGAAATGGCTATCAAAAACGCAAGAGATGTTTACACAAGACGTTCAGAAGGCGTGAGCATATGGGTGGTTCCCAGTGATCAAATCACGGCATCCAGTCCCGACGAAAAAGAACCTTTGTTTACTCCAAGCGATGACAAGGTTTACAGACACCCTACCTTTTATGAAATCCCCGACGAAGTCGGTCACATGTAATTATTCTCTTGATGAATTCAAAAATTACTTCCTTGCTCAGATGGGCAGACGACGCTCTCATTTTGGGACAACGACTTGCAGAATGGTGTGGTCACGGACCGGTTCTTGAACAAGACATTGCGCTAACCAATATTTCTCTTGACTTGATTGGTCAGGCTAGGAGCTACTATCAATATGCAGCTGAGCTAGAAGGCTCTGACAGTACAGAAGATACCTTTGCTTTTCATAGAGATGTACCTGAATTTAAAAACCACCTTCTCGTGGAACAACCCAATGGCCATTGGGGAGTAACTATTTTAAGACAATTTTTCTTTGACACCTACCACTTTTACCTTTTGGAAGGGCTTAGAAAAAGTAATGATGCCACCATTGCAGCTATTGCAGAAAAAGCCATTAAGGAGGTGAGTTATCATGCTCAGTATACGGCAGAATGGGTGATTCGCTTAGGAGATGGAACTGAAGAGTCCAAAGCTAAAATGGAAGAAGCGCTTGATTTGATGTGGATGTGGACCCCCGAACTATTTGAGTCGGATGAGGTAGACTCAGAAGCAGTGACTCAAGGCTACGGAGTAGATCCTTCTACCCTAAAAGAAGCTTGGACCCAAAAGATAACTCAGGTATTGGGCCTTGCTACTTTACAGGTTCCAGAAAATCCTTGGGGACAAACAGGCGGAAGAAACGGTAATCATACCGAGCACCTAGGCTTTCTCCTAGCGGAAATGCAATATCTTCCCAAATCCTACCCCGATGCTAAATGGTAATTTTGTAACTTAGGTAGACGCCTATTTCAAATAGCCATGCATAAGGTCTTTATTCTGTTTTGTCTTCTTTGGAGTTTAACTTCTTATGGTCAACAATATGTTGATCTTGTCAAACTCAACTATTCAAACACTCCGGTTAACCCATTTGATTCTTTGACCAATGGGACTCGAGTTCAGGAATACAACTTGGACTTTATTCTTCCTGTGGTTTTGGATGAAAAATACACCCTATTATTTGGAGGGTATGCAGAAGGAGTGGTCGCAAAGACGGACCCAACCCAAACCGGATTGACCTCTGTATATTCTACTCTTTTAAAAGTCGGTGTTCAGGTTAAGCACTCCAAAAACTGGAGCGCATCTTATCTCTTTATGCCTAAGATTGCCTCGGACTTTAAAGGTACTTTGGGTCCAAGTGATTTCCAATATGGGGGGTTTGTTCGCTTTAAGCGCAAACTATCCGACAGAAAAAATTACTCCTTTGGCCTCTACGCGAATTCAGAACTATTCGGTCCCTTCTTTGTTCCTCTTATTGGGTTTTATTACCTCAGTCCTGATCATAAGTTTGAGACCAATCTCACCTTGCCGCTATATGCAGATGCCAACTATGAACTATTGCCTCGGCTCAAAGCAGGAGCCCGATTTGTAGCTTTTGTGAGGTCCTATCACCTCAACAATCCTGCCTACAGCACCAATGGGGAGTACCTGACAAAGGCGACCAATGAGATAAGTACCTATTTGAGGTTTGAGCTCAACCCTTCCTTGTTGTTTGAAGGTCATGTGGGATATTCTATTGGGAGGAACTACAGAATCTACGATATAGAAGATAGAGTGACCTGGGGTCTCTCTGCTTTCCGTTTTGGAGATGATAGAGAGCAGCTCAATACTGATTTTAAGGATGGCATGCTCTTTAACTTTAAGTTTGTTTACCGTTTTCTCATAGACTAAAATTCTATTTACAATGCCCCAAATATCTACAGAATCCATATACGACCTTCTCAAAGAAATAAAGGACCCAGAGATCCCCGTTCTTACTGTTGTTGATATGGGCGTAGTTAGAAGGGTAGAATGGGCCGGTGACCTTTTGGAGGTAGACATTACTCCTACGTATTCCGGTTGCCCTGCAATGGACGTGATAAAAAGAGAGGTAGAGGAAGCCCTAAAACTGGCCAAGATTAAAGCCTACAAGGTTTCCTTGGTTCTCTCCCCACCGTGGACAACTGATTGGCTTACGCCCGAAGCGAGAGCCCAGCTGGAGGCATTTGGGATTGCTCCTCCTGTGGACGGAACCTCAGATAAAAGTCAGCTCTTTGCCAAGCCGATTCAAGTGAAGTGTCCTCAATGTAGAAGTGAAGATACTCGTCTGGTAAGCCAGTTTGGCTCTACGGCTTGCAAGGCCCAATATCAGTGCAATTCATGCAAAGAACCCTTTGACTATTTTAAATGCCTGTAAAAAGGCTCCCGACTACTTTCTAATTCCACGGGAAAATTAGAGCGACAAGTCGTTTTTTCCGATATTTGCCCAAAGAAATTTCCCACCATGAGTGCAAAGTCTTCGGAAAAGAAAGTATCCAAGTCTACATTGATAAAGGCCTTTACTAAAATGGCAACAGCTGTGGCCATGGCAGAGCTCTATGAAGAGAATAAAGAAGTAACGGCAAAGTATGTACACGCAACCTCTAGGGGTCATGAAGCCATACAATTGGCGCTAGGCATGCAACTTACAGAAGTGGATTACGTAAGCCCTTACTATAGAGATGACAGCATTCTTTTGGGAATTGGCATGGAGCCCTACGAGCTTATGCTTCAGCTCCTGGCCAAAAGAGATGATCCTTTTTCTGGAGGTAGAACCTATTACAGTCACCCCTCTCTCAATAGAGAGGGATTTCCAAAGATACCTCATCAAAGTTCAGCCACAGGGATGCAAGCCATCCCTACTACTGGAGTCGCAATGGGTGTTCAATACAAAGAACAGCAGGGAATATCGGATTCTAAGCAGAAACCAGTAGTTGTTTGTTCCATTGGAGATGCCGCCATGACAGAAGGAGAAGTAGCAGAAGCTCTTCAGATGGCAGCACTTAAGCAGTTTCCCATTTTGTATTTAGTCCAAGACAACGGTTGGGATATTTCTGCCAACGCAGAAGAAACCCGAGCTCAAAATGCGGCTGAATACGCGGCAGGATTTCATGGGATAGAAACACGATCTATTGACGGAGCAGACTTTCTTGCCTCCTATGACACCCTAAATGAAGTTCTAAAAACCATTAGAAAAGAAAGACGTCCCTTTCTAGTACACGCCAAAGTTCCCTTATTGGGACACCATACTTCTGGAGTAAGAAAGGAATGGTATAGGGATGATTTGGAGGAAGCTTCTACACGCGATCCGTACCCTCGTTTCCGCAGCGACCTTTTATTGCTTGGTGTTTCTGAAGATGACATCGCTTCTATAGAAAAGAATGCAAAAGCAAACGTAGAGGCCGATTACCAAAAAGCACTTTTGGCAGAGGATCCCAAGCCAGAAGATTTAACCACACATATTTTTGCCCCTACTCCTATCACAAAAGAAAAGGGAGAAAGAGCTCCTGCTGGAAAGGAAAAGACCGTCATGGTGGACGCTGCCTTATTTGCTATACAAGAAATAATGGCAAGCCACCCAGAAGCCTTGCTTTATGGGCAAGATGTTGGCGGAAGACTCGGCGGTGTATTTAGGGAGGCCGCAACTTTGGCCCAGAAATTTGGAGATGAGCGTGTATTTAACACGCCTATTCAAGAAGCCTTTATCATTGGTTCAACCGTAGGAATGTCAGTTGCAGGATTAAAGCCCATTGTTGAGGTTCAATTCGCGGATTATATCTGGCCTGGACTAAACCAATTATTTACTGAGGTAAGTAGATCCTACTATTTATCGGACGGAAAATGGCCTGTTAGTTCTGTTATTAGAGTTCCCATTGGTGCTTACGGCTCAGGAGGGCCCTATCACTCTAGTTCTGTGGAATCAGTCCTAACCAACATTCGAGGAATAAAAATAGCTTATCCAAGTACAGGAGCAGACCTAAAAGGTTTGATGAAGGCAGCATACTATGACCCCAACCCCTGCGTAATGTTAGAGCACAAAGGATTGTATTGGTCTAAGATAAAAGGGACAGAAGGAGCCAAAACGGTTGAGCCAGATGAAGATTACGTTTTACCCTTTGGAGTAGGAAGAGTTGTTATTGAAGCGGATTCTAACTCTGTAAAAGAAAAGGTGGCCATTATTACATATGGAATGGGCGTATACTGGTCTCAACAAGCGTCAAAAGATTATTTTGGCCAAGTAGAAATTATTGACTTAAGAACTCTGGTGCCTTTAGATACAGACCTTATCTATAAAACAGTATCTAAGTTAGGAAAGTGTTTGGTAGTAACCGAAGAACCCGAAGGCAATACCTTTGCACAATCCATTGCAGGCATGATTCAAAAGAATTGTTTTAAGGATTTAGACGCACCTGTAGAAGTAATTGGAGCTATCAATACTCCGGCCATTCCTCTCAATAGCACCTTGGAGGCTACAATGATTCCCAATTCTGAAAAAGTAAAAACTAGACTAGAAGAATTACTTGCCTATTAATACGTCCCATTGATATTGGGATAGATAGTATTATGTCCAACAAACCTGATGTAAGTTCTCGAGAACACTTACAATTCATTGTCACCCGATTCTACGACCAGCTTTTGGTGGACGACGTAGTAGCGCATTTCTTTTCCCACATTCACCCAAATGACCTACCTCATCATTTAGAAAGAGTCGTTGATTTTTGGTACCAGATTCTCTTTGGAGGCGACGGATATAATGGGAACCCCATGAAACCTCATTTATTCTTCACCAAAAGCATCCCTTTACCCGTGATCACTTTGACCGCTGGCTTTTTCTGTGGAAAAACTCCATAGATGAGAACTTTTCCGGAATAAACTCTAACGAGCTAATCACAAGAAGCGAAACCATTGCCAGAGTAATGGAACTAAAGTTGTCCTGATTTTTTAGGTTTTATTTTGCTGATTTACAGTTGTTTACGTTTTTTTTGCAAAAAAAAAAGAGTAACTCAAGAACTTTGATGTTATCACTCTGTTTAACCTTTTGAACGAATACTTAAACAAAATATTATGAAAAATTTTGCTCTAAAAGGAATCAAAATGCTAATGGTTGCGGCCTTAGCTTTCGGAATTACCTCATGTGATGACGATGACAACATTGTAGACAACGGAACACCCGCCACTCAAAAGACAATTGCTGAGATTGCTGTAGAAGATGGCAACTTTACTATTTTAGTGGATGCCTTAACCAGAACAGGTCTTGTAGACGTAGTTGCAGATCCAACTCAGGATCTAACCGTTTTTGCCCCAACTGATTCAGCATTTATGGATTTGTTGACTGAACTCAACATGTCATCTCTTGACGAAGTAGAAATGGCTTTGGGAACTGACGGGCTTAAAAACGTATTACTATACCACGTCTTAGGACAGGAAGTAATGAGTTCTATGGTTGCTACAGGGTATGTAACAACACTTGGCGTGAATGCTTCAATGGATAACCTAAGCTTCTATTTAAGCGCTGAAAATGGCGTTATGATTAATAACAAAGCAACCGTAACAGCTGTGGATGTGGATGCATCCAATGGGGTTATTCATGTAATTGACAAAGTAATTCTTCCTGTAACTCTTTACGACCTCCTGAACTACAACAACAATTTTAGCTCTTTGGTCGCTGCACTAGGAGTTGCCGATGGCGGATTGGACGCTTTGCTAAACGATAATTCTGAGGGGCCTTTTACTCTATTTGCTCCAGACAACGAGGCCTTTGGCGATTTGTTGATGGACTTGCAATTAGCTGACCTCAACGCATTAGTTGGTGCCCTTGGTACTGACGGAGTAGCAGATGTTTTAAAATACCACGTAGTGGCCGGAAACTTCAATAGCGATGAAGTACCTGTTGGTAATGTAGCCACAGTAAACGGTGCTAACATTATGATTTCTGTTAACAATGGAGTAAGCATCACCGACGTGAACGGTGGAGTTTCCATGGTAAAAGTATTAGATATTCAAGGAACCAATGGGGTTGTACACACAATTGATGCTGTTCTAGTTCCCTAGCAGCTAGGTAACTTATTTTTTAAAAGCAAAAGCCACCTTTAGGGGTGGCTTTTTTTTACCTATTTTGTGGTAGCAATACTCTGATTTAAGGTCTCTATATTTGAGAGCATTCCATCTAATTAAACATTTGTAATGAAGTCACTTTTATTCTGTTTTGTAATAGCTACCTCTCTTTCTTGTAGACCTCAGGTAGAGGTTGACTCTCTTCACTTCTTGGACGGTGATTGGAAAGAAATGGCAGGACGACCCTTGGAGTCTTGGGAAATAACACCCACAGGAATGGCAGGAATTGGCTTTTCTATAGAAGGTGAGGATACCCTAGTGTATGAAAAGTTAGAATTGTTGACAAAAAAGGGTGTTTTGATATATGCTGCAACGCCAAAAGAGAGTGATTCTACCCTTTACTTTCCATTGACAAGACACGAGCAATCTGAATGGACTTTTGGAAACCCATACAATGATTTTCCTTCTTCTATAACGTATAGAAAAAACAGCAATACCCAAATGTTAGTCATTTTAAAGGGAAACCAAAGAGATGTCCGTTTCTTGTTTGATAAAATTCAACCTTAATCCCATCATGAAGCTAAGAGAATTCACTTTATCATAACTCCATAGGAATTTAGTGAACCCTAATCTTGCGGGTAAATCTATCGCCATGGAGGCCTTCTCCTTTAAGGAAATACAAGCCTTTGGGAAGGTCTGACCACTCCAAAGAAAGAACTTGTTTGCCTACTAGAATATCATAGGTTCCCAAAGGATATTCTATTCCAGATGCTGATACCATGGCCCATGTGAGCCTATCGCCTTCGGTTCCCGAAACCTCAATAGAAATCCTATTAAAAGAAGGGTTGGGATAAGGGGACCCAATGGATAAGTTTCCGTTTAGGGTAGTAATTTCTGGAACTCCAATGCTTGCACATTGATCATATTTGGCAACATAGGTTCTTACAGTTCCATCTCTACCATCAGAAAATATAGAAAACACATTGCAATGAGTCCTTGAAGATTTATCATAATCCCCAAACCATGCTTGGGTAGAAAAATCGGTAAATTGGTGACTCGTGGAGCTTACTTGCTGTGTGGCATTAAAGTTAATACCGGCATCAGGAGAAAGTGCAATCCAATAACTAGCCGTATCATTATCCGTTATACTATGACCCGAAATAGCTACTCGAGTTCCATGGGCCGATACGGTAGGCATAAATACGTGGTCCGGAAAAATACTGTCTAATTGAGTCGTTGTCCAAGAAGACCCTCCGTCTCCTGAGCGAGCGTAAATACTGGAGAACCCACTTCCAAAGCCCCCAGCAGAAAAATTGGTCCATACTACGTGAAGGTTGTCGTTTCCATCAATCACCATATTGGTAGCTGCATTTTCTCTTCCGTGTTGAATATTAAGCCCACCAAAAAGATTGGTTCCCTGATCAATAATTGTGGGAGTAGAAAAAGTTTGACCCCCGTCTATAGATTTAGAATGCATAATGGATTCTGTAATCAAGTCTGCATAGGATACATGTACAACTCCCATAGATGAAACTTGAACATTTGCAAACTGGGATTGGTTGGTAGTTACTACAGAATTTGCTGTATTAAAAGCCGAAGCGCCTGAGGGCTTTACCCTTACCACAATTCCATCTCCTGCCAAAGTTGTAATGTTATTTGGGAAAAAGACGCACGAGGTATACAAGTTTCCGTCAAACGGACCGCCCGATCGATCAACAGCCATCCATTGTCTATCAAAAATACCGTCTTTATAATCTTCTATACCTCCAGTAATTAAGTCTATAGACCCTTGACCTATAAACTTATCGTCTCCTGAACTCCAGTCCCAATTCCGGCCCATATCTGTAGAATAAGCCCACATCAAATCAAAAAAAGCAGTATCAAAACTAGGGTTTAGATGAAGATAAATCCAACTAAAGTAAACAGTACCATTGGGGTCAAATTCAAAAACGGGATCTCCACCCCCTCCAATAATGGCTCCTGGGTTAATTACATCCACTAATGAGTCCGAACTAAAATTTGACTTTTTCCAAACGTTTCCGCCGTCCTCTGAATAGTAAATGGGGAAAATCAATTCTTGATTGGCGTCAAATGACATATAACTAGCCACTATATGATTGCTGTCATTAGGGTTAACAGCAATATAGGTTTCTGCTTCTTCTAAACCGGTTGCGGTGCTGCCCGATAGACTTTGGTCAAAGCCCGATGATTTTGCGGAATGGGAAAGACTTGAGTTTCCCGTGTATTCTTGGGAGGAGTTTCTCCACTTTTCTACAATCACTTCTCGCAGTAATTCCTCTTTAGAACTCACAGGAGTTCTCTCTTGTGACCAGCCCATATAAGATAGGGTTAATGCTAAGAATAGGGTAGTTGTTTTCATACGGTCCATTAATTTCTCAATTACTTGGGCAGATTTGAGTTTCTTAATTTCTCCTGGCGAATTCTCTCCAGTTGAATCTCTTTAATACTGTCGTTTTTTACCTGTTGTATGGAATCCACAGGGCTTTCTGATCCTTGTGATCCCATTTCTTCAGGGGAGCTACAGGCTCCTAACAATAGAAGCGTACAGAGTATCATGTAGAAGCGCATCATAAAAAAGCCCACTTCTCTTAATGAGAAGTAGGTAGATCTTTAAGGCCCATATTCCAGAAAGAAAAGGCCCATTTATCCGCTTGTTCTTGAATAATCATTGAGGTTGGTTTTCCTGCACCATGGCCCGCATTGGTCTCTATTCGCAAAAGAGTAGGGTTGTTACATCCTTGAGCAGCTTGCAGGGTAGCTCCAAACTTAAAGCTATGCGCTGGAACCACACGGTCATCATGATCACCTGTCATGACCATGGTGGCGGGATAACAAGTACCTGATACGAGTGCGTGAACTGGAGAATATGCTTTTAAGTATTTAAACATCTCTACATTGTCCTCAGAGGTTCCGTAGTCATAAGCCCATCCTGCCCCTGCTGTGAATTTGTGATATCTAAGCATGTCTAGGACCCCTACGGCTGGAATCGCTACCGACATTAGGTCAGGGCGTTGAGCCATTACGGCACCAACTAAAAGGCCTCCATTTGAGCCGCCGTGAATGGCCAACTTAGAAGAAGAGGTGTATTTGCTATCGATTAAGTATTCTGCCGCGGCAATAAAGTCATCAAATACATTCTGCTTTTTCATTTGGGTTCCGGCTAAGTGCCAAGACTCTCCGTACTCCCCACCTCCACGTAGATTGGCAACAGCGTATACACCGCCGTTTTCTAACCAAACAATATTAGAGGTAGAAAAATAGGGCGTCAAGCTAATATTGAACCCACCGTATCCATAGAGCATGGTTGGGTTGGAGCCATCTAATTCAATACCTTTTTTGTAGGTGATGATCATGGGCACCTTGGTGCCGTCCTTGGAGGTGTAAAACACCTGTTTTGATTCGTAACCTGAAGGATCAAAATCAACCCCAGACTCTTTGTACAATTGACTTTCTCCAGTTTCAATATTGAGTTTGAATATCGTAGAAGGGTAGATAGAATTAGTAAAGCTATAATAGAGCTCTCCATCTTCTTCTCTACCGCCAAAACCACTTGCTGAGCCAACAGATGGCAATGCAATTTCTCGCATTTGGTTCCCGTCTAAATCATACTGGAGAATTAAGGAGGTTGCGTCTTTTAAATAGGTTGCAAATAGAGTTCCCCCTGCAGCACCAGTACTCAATGGGTTTTTGGTTTCTGCAATAAGTTCCGTCCAATTTTCTGATGTGGGTGCCGAAATGTTGGCAACCATTACTCTGTTATTGGGAGCCTCCATATTGGTTTCGATATAAATCAAATCCCCCTTAGAGTGAATTACATTATTTGAGTTTTTAACGTGATCAACCATTGCAATTATAGGGTTTCCAGGAGCAGACAAATCTTGAACATATAGTTCATTTCCTGTAGTGCTGACGGCTGCAGAGATGATCAAGTATCTTTCGTCTTCAGTAAGACTTCCACCAATATATCTTCTAGGAGTTTCAGCTCCCCCAAAAATCAAGGCGTCCTCAGATTGAAGAGTCCCCAATTTGTGATAAAACAAACGATGTTGATCCGTCATTCCTGAGAGAGCGGAACCCTCTTCAGGCTTTTCGTAACTGCTGTAGTAGAAGCCTTTGTTTCCACGCCAAGAAATTCCAGAGAACTTCACATCCACCAAAGTATCTTCTACTCTATCCAGGGTCTCCGTATTGAGGATAATTACTTTTCTCCAATCAGATCCCCCTTCAGAAATCTGGTATGCGACCATAGACCCGTCTTTTGTAAAACTTACACCTGCCAAAGAGGTGGTTCCATCTGCCGAGAATTTATTGGGATCCAAGAACACTTCTGCCTCCCCTTCACCTTCTTGGCGATAGAGAACGCTTTGATTCTGCAGTCCATCGTTTTTGTAAAAATACGTGTGCTTACCGCGGTTAAAGGGTGCACTTACCTTTTCATAATTCCAAAGTTTTTCAAGTCTTGAGCGAAGGGCTTCGCGGTAGGGAATTTGCTCTAGGTAGGCGTCAGTAACTCCGTTTTGCGCAGCTACCCAATCTCCAGTTTCGTCACTTAAATCGTCTTCTAACCATCTGTATGGATCGGGAACATCCGTTCCAAAGTAGTTGTCTACCACTTCTCCCTGGCGGGTTTCTGGATATGTCATTTTTTCTTCCGTGTCATTTGATTGGGCACAGGCAGCGAGTAGGGCTACACCGCTGGCTAGGATTACTTTATTCATGAGATTTGTTTTAGCTTCTCAAATATAAGGAAACCACAGAAAGAAAATTCGGACAAAAACACTAAAAAAATCAGTTGATCTTGGGGTGGACCCAACCGAATTAAGGCACCTGAGGGCTTCTCCGTAAATAATGAGCATACATAGAATACATCCTAAATCCTGATACCAAAAGAGCTCCAAGTATCAAGACAGAATAAACCCCTTGAAGGGAATGCCACTGGGGGTAAAATTCAGAATACTTAATTCCAAATCACATTAGGGAACTAACAATGCCGGCAAAAGACAGCGCAGGAATTAAGAAAGTTCCCATATACAAAGTGAACCTTGTTAACGATTTGGGTATTTTATATAAGAAGGCCGACCAGTGATCCGTTTTTCCAAAATAAATGAAGGTTGCATACTCTCTAAAGGAATACCCCTCTTGTTTTGGCTCCATTGTTTTCTCCGAAAAAAGGGCATAATAATAGGCGTAAATACTTCCAAAAGTAAGGAGTCCTATTAGGGTTAACAATGGGGTCCACCCCATACCCAACCAAGAAACCTAAGGATTGGCCTGTGTGCTTAAATCCGGGGTGTATAAGGCTGTGGAATAGGCATCTTAGGATCGGGTTCCAATAATAAATGGAGAAATCACTACGAACTTGACTTTCTTATTCATGATTTTTTCTTTGAATAAAAACGTAGGCAAAATCTAATTATTGGCTATTTGATCTTTATAGACTTCATCATCGCCTCTAGCTCCATCATTATTGGGCGTTTTTTGGCTTGAGGACCATACACAAAGCCGTCCAAAGTCAGTATTTCATCCGTGTCATCTAGGTAGATTGAGTAACTCAAAAAAGGCCCTCCCATAAAGTCTCCTTCCGTCTGCCAAAGTCCCCGAGTTTCTATAGCAAAATGACCATCAATTTCTGTGTTGGTTTGTAATGGGGGTATCAGTTTTTCTATGGCGACGTAGGATTGGTCATTACCCCCTTGAATATATTTTTTGGTAAGGGAGTCTCTAAAGGAAACAATGTCTTGTCCTGGTAGTACATTTTCGGTAGCAGGTCGTCTGGTGACTAATAAGCCTTGAGTGGTCTTTATTCCGTCTAACCAAAAGATCTTTACCTCATCATTGTCAACAGTGTTTTGAAATCCTTGGAGCAAAACCATTTTCTGAATTCCCACATCCTTAAAGGAAATCGGAAGCTCTCTATAGCTTGACTTTTTTAATCTCTGAATTAAAATCTCCCTATCGGACTTTCTAAAGCTCGCGATGATTTCTGAAGATTTTGCCTTTAAAATTCTTGAAATACTTTTAGGCGACTTGCCGATTACAGTAGCCATCATTTGAGGTTTAGAAAACACATTTCTAGCCACAGAAAAATACTGTGTATCCGCTACCTCAATCCACAATAGGCTTTTGGAGCGCTTCATTACCATAGAGAGTTCCGAAGGATCCAACTGGGCCAACCTAAATATGGGCTCGTTCTGTGGCAATCCATACTGTGTAACGGAAAAAGCTTCCCGGATGTCCTCGCCCAATACGCCCTCCCACAATTCGTTTTTAACCACGATTAACATTTCCGAATGTGTTCCTGTACTTGAAGGAAGGATTCTTTCTTCTCCCGATGAACGGCCTCCATCTTTTTCAGAGGAACAAGCGCTAAGAGCTACTAGAAAAACAAAAATGATACTAAGTTTTTTCATCCCTTATTCGTTTGGTTATTGTGTATGTATTACCAATTTCATACCGGGTTTTATAGAAGACCCTATTTGGTTCCAATCTCTAATGTTCTCTGCGGATATTCCAGGGTAAAGTTTAGCAATGTCATATAAGGTATCTCCACTACGTACCGTGTAGGTAACTGTTTTTGAGTTTGAGGGCGGAGGTGTTTTTTTTGTTGGTTTCTTCTTTGTGGTCGCCGTAGATTTAGGCAGTTTTCTAGGAAAAATGGTTAATCTCTGTCCTTGTTTTATTCTGTCACTTCGCAGTCCATTCCAGCGCTTTATATCAGAAACCCGAACTCCATATTTTTGCGCAATTCCTCCGAGTGTTTCCCCTGAGCGCACCTTATGACGAATTTTCTCGTCCATTTCTGTATACGCGGGCAGCTCTGCTTTTTTTTCGTCTACTTCCTTTTGGGCGCGAGAATAAATACTGTCTTCATTAGAAACAAAAACTCCCATATACTCCTTAGGTAAAACCAAATAATAGGGCCTCTTTTTTAACTTGGGAATAATCTTATACTTGTAACTGGGGTTGTAGGCCTCCAAGGTTTCTGAGTCTATATCCACAAACCTTTGGATTTGATCAAAAGTCAAGGTTTGTTTTACCAAAACCGTATCGGTCTCATAATAGGAAAGAAGACTGGGCTTAGGCTCTATTCCGAGTTCGTGGGCAAAGGCCATTGTGTAGTTCACGGCAATAAAAGCGGGAACATAGCTTGCTGTTTCTCTTGGTAAGAACGACCTGATGGCCCAGTAATCTGTTTTTCCCCCGGAACGTCTTATCGCCTTGTTCACATTTCCGGGTCCTGAATTATAGGCGGCTAATGCCAAATTCCAATCACCAAAAATCCTGTAGAGTTGAGACAAAAACTTACAAGCGGCCTCGGTTGACTTAATGGGATCACATCTTTCATCCACATAAGAACTTACCGCTAGACCATTTACTCGACCCGTTGCATACATAAACTGCCAAAGCCCCTTTGCTCCCACTCTTGATCTTGCTTTGGGATTAAGGGCAGACTCTACGATTGCCAGGTACTTTAGCTCAAGGGGTAAGTCATACTTGTCCAAAGTACTTTCAAAAAGCGGGAAATAGTATTCTGCTAACCCCAACATTCTGCTCATTTGCTCCTTACGCCTTTGGGAATACAACACTATGTATTTCTTTACAGTTGGATTATAGGTTAAGTCAAAGGGTGATTCTTCATTGAGCTGTCCCATTCTAAAGGACAAAATACTATCTGACACATCAGAAACATCTACAGAATTTACAGCCGAGTCATTGACAAAAACATTGGTATCTGCCTCTGCGGGAAGCTTAAAATACCTGAGAGCTAATAAGCTGTCAAAGGTTGAGGCTATAGGGTCGTCCTCAAAAGAAAACTCTTTTAAAACCTCACCTAGGTTGGTTTTGGTATCCTCAACTGACTCCTGCTGGGCCATTGAGGTAAAAGAAAAAAGAAAGGCAAAAAGAGATAAAAACTTGTACAAGATTTAGTTGTGTTTTAGAAGGCAATTACCGTATAATAAAAGACCTTTTGACCCATCATATAGCCAAAACAACCATTGACAGAAGAGGCTATCTAGAAGAGGATCTCGTTATTTCCTCAACAATCCGTCTAGGTACTTTGCCATGGCAAATAACTCTGCATCTGCAAAACGCTTGTTCATTAACTGAACGCTAAAAGGCAGTCCGTTGGTATGTTTACCCGTGGGAATGGATATAGCAGGGTTCCCGGTTATATTGGCTTGGACTGTAAAAATATCCTCTAAGTACATAACCGTTGGATCGGTGTATTCGAGGTCTTTTTTAAAAGCAGTATGAGGAGAAGTCGGGGTAAGGACAAAGTCATACTCCTCTAGGATTTCATCTGTCTTCTGTTGAACAAAACGCCTCGCTTTTTGTCCCTTGCCAAAGAACGCATCATAGTATCCAGAACTTAGAACAAATGTTCCCAACATTATTCTTCTCTTTACTTCGGTTCCAAAACCCTCTGACCTAGATTTTTTGTACACTGATTCTAAGTCAGTTACATCCTCTGCTCTATAGCCAGAATGAACGCCATCAAATCTTGCAAGATTAGAAGAAGCCTCTGCAGTGGTAAGAATATAGTAAATCGGAACCAAGTAGTCTAAATAAGGAAATGAAACGGGTTCGACCACATGGCCTTCTGCCTTAAGGACTTCAATTGCTTGTTCTATGTGAGCCTTAATCTCAGAATCCAAGCCCTCTCGGGTAAGGCAATCCTCAATATAGGCGATTTTTAGTTTTTTACTTGGCTCTTCAAGCCCCGTCATACATTCTACAGGCTTCTGAGAAAGAGTACTATCATAGTCATCAGGACCTGCCATTATTTCGGTTACTAAGGCGGCGTCCTCTACTGATTTTGCCAAAGGACCTATCTGATCAAAGGATGAAGCATATGCAATCAATCCATGTCTCGATACTCTTCCATAAGTAGGTTTGTAACCTACGAGTCCGGTAAAACTTGCCGGCTGGCGTATAGAGCCTCCTGTGTCCGTTCCCAGTGCGAGTTGACACATATTTGCCGCAACGGCAGATGCAGATCCTCCTGAGGATCCTCCCGGTACGCAAGTGGGGTCTAAGGGGTTCTTTACCGATCCAAAAGCTGAATTCTCATTACTTGAACCCATGGCAAACTCATCACAGTTGGTTCTTCCAATAATGATGGCATCCTCTTCCAAGAGTCTTTCTATGGCTGTTGCCGAAAAGAGAGACTCAAACCCTTCCAATATTACAGAAGAAGCGGAGACTTTGTGGTCCTTATAACACAGATTGTCTTTAATGGCGATTACCATTCCTGCCAGGCGGCCTGCAGACCCTTCCGAAATTTTTTGATCCACCTGAGCTGCTCTCTTACGAGCTTCCTCATCATACACTTCTAAGAAAATGTTTAGGTCCGCATTCTTTTCTGCGATCTGACCTAGGTGAAAATCTACAACATCGACCACAGATTTAGCACCTGAATCAATATCTTTTCTCAATTCCGATAGGGTGGAATAATTCATCAATGGAGATTTAGTCCTTTTTTTGATCGTCGATTTTGTCTTCGTTTTCGTCCTCTTTAACCGCGTCCTTAAATTCTTTAATTCCGCCGCCAAGACCTCTCATGAGTTCAGGGATTTTACGTCCACCAAAAAGAAGAAGCACTATGACTACAATAATGGCTATTTGCCAGGGACCTATCATCCCAAGGAATACAGATAACATGTTCATTTGTTAGCTCTTTATAGGGGTCAAAGGTACAAATATTTGATGGGTATAAAACGAGCACATTGCGGCTAAATTTTTGAAGGCAATATTTCATAAAAAAAGCCCGACCTAATGGTCGGGCTTTTTTGTATTACTTGAGTTTTTTCTATTTGGCGCTAGTCAAGCTGGCAGACAAAAAGTCTCTATTCATTCTCGCGATGTTTTCTAGGCTGATTCCCTTTGGACACTCTACCTCACAGGCGCCTGTGTTGGTACAGTTTCCAAAACCTTCTAGATCCATTTGATGAACCATGTTTAAAACTCTTTCTCTCGCTTCTGGCTTTCCTTGAGGAAGCAAAGAAAACTGAGAAACTTTAGCGGAAACAAACAACATAGCTGATGAGTTTTTACACGTTGCCACACAGGCTCCACATCCAATACATGTAGCTGCATCAAATGCATTGTCTGCATCCTCCTTAGGAACGGGAATAGCATTAGCGTCAATGGTATTTCCCGAGGTGTTAACAGAAACATAACCACCTGCTTGTTGAACTCTATCAAACGCAGATCTGTCTACCATTAAATCTTTAAGAACGGGAAATGCTTTGGAGCGGAAGGGCTCAATATAAACCGTATCTCCATCCTTAAACTCTCTCATATGCAATTGACACGTGGTTACTCCACGGCCTGGGCCATGAGCTTCTCCATTGATAAACAATGAACACATTCCACAAATTCCTTCGCGACAATCGTGGTCAAAGACAACGGGTTCGATGTCTTTTCCAATGAGCTCTTCGTTGAGAACATCCAACATTTCTAAAAAGGACATATCCTCAGAGACATTGTTGGCAGGGTAGGTTTCAATTCTTCCCTTATCATTTGGGCCATTTTGGCGCCATATCTTCAATGTTAACTTCATCGTACTTTCTATTTGTAAGAGCGAGTCTTTAATTCAACATTTTCGAACTTCAATTCTTCTTTGTGAAGCTTAGAGGTGCTAGGATCTCCTGTATACTCCCACGCAGAAACATACGCGTAATTTGCATCGTCTCTTAAGGCCTCACCTTCTTCTGATTGGAATTCCTCTCTAAAGTGACCTCCACAAGATTCATTTCTGTCCAGGGCGTCAACACACATCAGCTCCCCTAATTCTAGGAAATCGGCTACACGACCTGCTTTTTCTAATTCTTGGTTAGTTCCATTTGCTGTTCCTGGAACCTTTACTTCTTTGTAGAACTCTTCTCTGAGGACTCTGATTTCTGAAATCGCCTCCTTGAGGCCCGCCTCGCTTCTCGCCATTCCACACTTGTTCCACATAATCAAACCCAACTTGCGATGGAAATAATCAACGGATTTGGTTCCCTTATTGTTTATGAACCTATCTAACTGACTTTGAACTTCTTTTTCTGCAGCTTCAAACTCAGGAGAATCGGTAGGGATTTTTCCCGTTCTAATATCACTAGACAAGAACTCACCTACGGTGTAAGGAGCCACAAAATAACCATCCGCAAGACCCTGCATAAGAGCAGAAGCCCCAAGGCGGTTGGCACCATGATCAGAGAAGTTAGCTTCTCCCAAGGCAAAACATCCGGGAACTGAGGTCATCAAATTGTAATCAACCCAAAGTCCACCCATGGTGTAGTGAACCGCGGGATAAATCATCATAGGTTCTTTATAAGGATTGGCTGCAGTAATCTTCTCATACATTTGGAAGAGGTTACCGTATTTTCCTTCAACAACTTCTTCGCCTAACTTTATCACCTCTGCGTCAGAAGGGTTGTGTATTCCTTTGATATGTGCTTGTTCTTTTCCGTAGCGCTCTATGGCAGAAGCAAAGTCTAAATAAACGGCTTCACCCGTTTTGTTGACACCAAATCCAGCGTCACAACGTTCTTTTGCAGCCCTTGAAGCCACGTCACGTGGAACCAAGTTTCCAAAAGCTGGATATCTGCGCTCTAGGTAATAATCTCTTTCATCTGCAGCAAGGTCGTTGGGGTGCTTGCGACCCTCTCTGATTGCTTCTGCGTCTTCTTTTTTCTTAGGCACCCAGATGCGACCATCGTTTCTCAATGATTCTGACATAAGCGTTAACTTACTTTGGTGATCTCCAGAAACAGGGATACATGTAGGGTGTATTTGAGTGTAACAAGGGTTGGCCATAGCCGCTCCTTTTCTGTGAGCTTTCCAGGCAGCGGTCACATTGGATCCCATGGCATTGGTAGAAAGGAAAAATACATTTCCATATCCTCCTGTACACAATAGCACGGCATGAGCAGAATGTCTTTCTAGTTTTCCAGTGGTTAAGTCTCTGGCAATAATACCACGAGCCTTGCCGTCAACTATGACCATTTCCATCATCTCATGGCGGGCAAACATTTCTACTTTTCCTTTGGCTACCTGACGGTTAAGTGCGGAATAGGCACCAAGCAACAATTGCTGACCTGTTTGACCTTTTGCGTAAAAGGTACGACTCACTTGAACCCCACCAAATGATCGGTTGTCCAATAAACCACCATAATCACGTGCAAAGGGAACCCCTTGAGCAACACATTGGTCAATAATATTAGTAGAGACTTCTGCAAGTCTGTGAACATTGGCTTCACGAGCTCTGTAGTCACCTCCCTTTACGGTATCATAAAATAAACGGTGAACTGAGTCCCCGTCATTCTGATAATTCTTTGCGGCGTTAATACCTCCTTGTGCAGCAATAGAGTGCGCACGTCTTGGAGAATCCTGAAAGCAAAATGCTTTTACGTTATATCCCATCTCTGCAAGAGATGCAGCAGCAGAACTTCCGGCCAAGCCAGTACCTACTACAATAACGTCTATTAATCTTTTATTCGCTGGGCTTACCAAAGGGATTTCTCCTTTGTGCTTAGACCACTTTTCTCCTATTTGCCCCTCAGGGATTTTAGAATCTAACTGTATAGCCATGGTTTCTTACTGATTTAGATATAGGTACAATGGAATGATGGCAAATGCCACTGGAACAAGTATCGAAAATGCTTTTCCCAAGCCCTTAATAATGCCGTTGTATTTTGGGTGATTCAGTCCTAAAGACTGGAAAGCACTGGCAAAGCCATGACTAAGGTGAAAAGCCAACCCGGCCATTGCAACCACGTAAAACAGAGTATACCAAACATTGGTAAACGCCGCGGCAGTTATCAAGTATAGGTCCTTATTTCCATCCGTGTCCATGGGAAGCGCGCCAAAGTGCATCTCATACCAAAAGCTCTTCATGTGAATGATAATGAAGACCAAGGTAAGTGTCCCCAAAAGAGCCATACTTCTAGACGCCCAGCTGGAATTGGCTGAAGCCTTTTCCATGGCGTATTTTTCGGGTCTTGCCGCTCGGTTTTGACGGGTCAAAATAAATCCGTCAATGGCGTGCAATACAATACTCAAATAGGTTACATAAGACAAAATCTTTACCGCCGGATTGGTGGTCATGAATTTGGCATATGCGTTAAATTGTAGCGAACCTTCTTCGGCTGGAAGCAATAATTGTAAGTTTCCAGCAAGATGCCCTAATAAAAAGAGGCATAGAAATAATCCGGTAGCCGCCATCCAATATTTTCTAGCGATTGAAGACCCGAATAATCCTTTAGCTTTTGTTGCCATAGGAAGTTCAAAAATTAATAGTGTTTAACTTATATTTACCAAACAAAAATACAACTCAATACTGGGCTTTTATCAAAAAAGTTCTATTTAGAACAGTTCAAAATAAAAATCATGCGTTACAAGGCAATTCCCTCTTCCCTATTCATAGAAAACCGCAAAAATTTCTGTAGTCATCTCCAGCCTAAATCCTTGGCTGTTTTTAACTCTAATGATATCTATCCTACCAGTGCTGACGGCACTTTACCCTTCAAACAGGCCACGGATATATTTCACTTATCAGGGATAGATCAAGAGGAATCCATACTTGTAATCTTTCCAGATGCCTATAAAACAGAACACAAAGAGGTTTTGTTCTTGAGAGAAACCAACCCTACAATTGCCATTTGGGAAGGGGAAAAGTACTCCAGGGAGTCGGCATTTAGTGCTTCCGGAATACGTTCTGTCTATTGGTTGTCAGATTTTGACAAGGTTTTTAAGGAAATGATGTCTCATGCTGAGAACGTTTACTTAAACAGCAACGAGCACCTAAGAGCCTCTACAGAGGTTGAAACTAGGGAAGATAGATTTGTGGCTAAGTGTAGAGAGCAATACCCCCTTCACACCTACAAGAGATCCGCCCCAATTATGCATCGTATCCGCGCTGTAAAATCTGCAGCCGAAATTGAAGTCATGCAAACCGCAGCCGATATTACTACTAAGGGCTATGAGCGCGTAATGAAGTACATCACTCCAGGGGTCATGGAATACGAATTAGAGGCTGAATTTATGCATGAGTTTTTAATGAATAGATCTCGTGGGTTTGCTTACACTCCCATCATTGGATCAGGGTATAACGCATGTGTATTACACTATATAGAAAACAATGCGGCTTGTAAAGATGGTGATCTGATTTTATTTGATGTAGGTGCTGAATATGCAAACTATGCCTGTGATGTAACACGTTGCCTTCCGGTAAGCGGTCGTTTTACCGACAGACAAAAAAAAGTTTACAACGCGGTTCTTCGTGTAAAAAAGGAAGCGGAAAAACTTCTAGTACCAGGCAACAACCTTGTGGATTACCATTTAGAAGTTGGAAAGATCATGGAAGGTCAGCTTTTAGAGTTAGGGTTGATAGATGCAACGGACATCAAAAACCAAGACCCAAATTGGCCCGCATACAAAAAGTATTTTATGCACGGGACGAGCCACTATATAGGCCTTGATGTCCACGACATTGGTCTTTGGACCACGCCTATGCAGGCAGGAAACGTCTTTACCTGTGAGCCTGGCATTTACATCCCCGAAGAGAATTTAGGCATTCGCCTTGAAGATGATTTGGTAGTTACTGATACCGGCTTGATTAACTTAACGGCAAAAATTCCAATAGAAGTGGATGCCGTGGAGGACTTCATGAACTCATAAACAGACGCTATGCAAATCCCATACAAGGGAATCAACATAGAGATCAGCGAGGAAGGAAAAGGCCCTGCGGTTATTCTTTTGCACGGTTTCCTAGAGGATTCATCTATGTGGGATCAAATGATTCCACAGCTTTCTAAGAGAAATAGGATTATTCGTTTTGACCTTTTAGGTCACGGTAAAACAGATTGTACTGGGTATGTTCATTCTATGGAGGACATGGCCCACCAGGTTCAAGCGGTCGTAAATCATCTAAACTTGAGAAAGGTTACCGTAATTGGACACTCCATGGGGGGTTATGTAGCCCTGGCTTTTGCCGAAATATATCCAGACCAAATCAAAGGGTTAGGGCTGTTCTATTCTACAGCTCGGGCAGACTCCGAGACAAAAAAACGAGACAGAGAACGCGCAATTGCAGCGGTTAAAAAAGACGCTAAAACCTTTATACGAATCGCAATTCCCAATTTATTCCGCCCTAAATCAAAAGAGCTTTTTAGACCCGCCATAACCAAGGCAAAGAAAAAAGCCCTTGCTACACCTCTTAGAGGCATCATTGCGGCATTAGAAGGCATGAAAGTTCGTCCTGACAGAGAAGTTTTACTCCACTTTGCACCCTATCCCATTTTGTTTGTAGCCGGGAAAAAAGACCCTGTTTTACCTATTGAAGTTTCCGAAGAACAGATGGCAGGAGCGTCAATTACTCACAGGCTAACTACTCCAGATGGCCACATGGGTCATATAGAAAATGTCAAAGAAACCACCGCAGCTCTTTATCAATTTATTACCTCCATTTAAGGCACTTTACGAGTTGTTTTAGAGGTGGCCATTTAATGTTACATAAGTCAGGATAACAACCTATCTTTGCCAAAATTTTTGAATTATGTCTAGAATCTTGTCAGAACAAGAACAGGTACGACGTGATGCCCTGCAGAAAATGCGAACAATGGGTATTGAACCTTTCCCTCAACAAGGGTTTGAAGTGGATCATCACGCCGCAGAAATACTCCAAAACCCAGAAGAAGGGAAGGCTGTTAAGGTGGCCGGACGACTCATGACCAAGAGGGTAATGGGAAAGGCTTCTTTTGCTGTTCTTCAGGATTCCACAGGACGCATTCAACTGTACTTTAACAGAGACGAAATTTGTCCTGGAGAGGACAAGTCTGCCTATAACGACGTATTCAAAAAGCTTCTTGACATTGGTGATTTTATTGGTGCCGAGGGAACCCTTTTTACCACTCAAACCGGTGAGCTCTCCATTTTGATTACTTCTTTTGAAGTGCTTTCTAAATCATTGAGACCTCTTCCTGTTGTCAAAACCGATTCAGATGGAAACACACATGACGCCTTTTCTGATCCCGAACTCAGATATCGCCAGCGTTATGTTGACCTTGTTGTAAACCAACCCATAAAAGAGATTTTTGAAAAGCGCACCAAAGTGTTTAACGCCATGCGTGACACATTTAATGCTGCAGGATACTTAGAAGTTGACACTCCGGTTTTGCAACCCATTCCCGGAGGTGCTGCTGCTCGTCCATTTGTGACACATCACAACGCGCTGGACATTCCCTTGTACCTGAGAATTGCCAACGAGCTTTACCTTAAGCGTTTAATCGTAGGTGGTTTTGACGGGGTTTATGAGTTCTCTAGAAACTTCCGCAACGAAGGGATGGACAGAACTCATAACCCAGAGTTTACCGCGATGGAAATCTATGTGGCTTTTAAAGATTACCACTGGATGATGGAGTTTACAGAAAGTCTCTTAGAAAAGGTTGCTATTGAGACCAATGGCGTTTCTACCACTATGGTAGGTGATCACACCATAGAATTTAAGGCTCCTTATCCAAGAATACCCATTCTAGAAGCCATTAAAACCCATACGGGTCACGACCTAAATGGCAAATCAGAAAATGAAATAAGAGACATCGCCAAAACCCTGGGGCTCGAAGTTGACGAGACCATGGGAAAGGGCAAGTTAATTGATGAGATTTTTGGCGAGAAGTGTGAACATACCTACATACAACCAACGTTTATTATAGACTACCCTGTAGAAATGTCTCCTCTTTGTAAAAAGCACAGAGACAACCCAGAGCTTACAGAGCGTTTTGAGTTAATGGTCAACGGCAAGGAATTAGCCAATGCCTACACAGAGCTCAATGATCCCATTGATCAATTAGAACGATTTGAAGCGCAACTTGCCCTTTCAGAAAAGGGAGATGATGAGGCCATGTTTATTGACCACGATTTTATCAGGGCCTTAGAATATGGTATGCCTCCAACAGCAGGTCTTGGAATAGGAATGGATAGACTCATAATGATGTTGACAAACCAGCATTCCATTCAAGAGGTCTTGTTCTTCCCTCAAATGAAGCCCGAAAAATTTGCCGTAGCAGAAACTCCCGCAGATTTTATTGCCATCGGTGTTCCTCAAGAATGGTCTGAACACATACAGTCCGCCGGCTTCCCAACCGTAGGAAAGCTACGTGAAGCCAAGGCAACACAGGTTCATCAAAAACTAAATGGATTTAGAAAAAAGAACAAGCTAGATATCCCTGCATTGCAATTGGAACAAGTGCAAGCGTGGTATGTCTAACATGGAGGTGAGTAAATATACCGCTTACTTTTCTCCACAGGCTCATGAGGCAGCTCCCAGCAACAAAGCATTTCCCAGGACACTTAGTAACTGGATGCAAGAAGCTGCAAGGCAACACGCCGATATTTTGGGGCTGGGAGTAGAAACCTTATTATCTCAAAAAAAAACGTGGTTACTTACCCGTCAAAGGTTAGAGATAAACCGATACCCCTCTTACGGGGAAAAAGTAAAGGTCATTACTTGGCCCAAGGGGTTTTCTGGGCTTTTTGCCAATCGAGACTTTTTGCTTGAAGACTCTAAAGGAAATATCATTGCACGAGGAACGACCTCATGGGTTATTTTGGACCTAAAAATCCTGCGCCCCATTCCTATAGATTTACCACCATCATTTAGTGCCTTTTCTGATGAGCACAGCCTAAAGGACGCTCCAGAGAAATTATTGGCACTTGGCGAAAACGCTCACTTCCTTGGGTCATTTCCCGTTTTGTACTCTCATCTTGACGTAAACCAACACGTCAACAACAGTCAATATGTAAACTATGC
>JGI26086J50260_1000049_pt1 | contig 70011 bp, 75 predicted proteins | sample SaaInl3SG_22_DNA_FD_50260 | JGI IMG/M metagenome (IMG submission 50260)
ACTTGATCAGGAACTAAATCTCCGTTGTCCATATATGATTGTGCTAACTTCCCTAATTTGGTTTCATTCTTAATATTATATCTAAACAAGTCTCCTGTTGAGATATGAACCAAATTAAAAGTTGTTTTTAAAAATGCTGCCTGCGTTCCTTTGCCTGCTCCAGGCTTTCCAAATAAAACTAAATTGATCATGGATTTTAAAAATTTTGAACAAAGATATCCATTTTAAGTGGCTTTTTTCCATTCCAAAAAACTTATGCGTATTTTTGCAAAAAGCTTTTCATGGGATTTTTCTCTGGTTCACAAACAATTGGAATTTTAGGCGGCGGTCAATTAGGCAAAATGCTCCTTACAACAACACGTCAATGGGACATCAACACTAAAGTGATGGATCCAAGCGATCAAGCCCCCGGACGAATTGCCTGCAATACATTTGTNGTGGGCGATCTAATGGATTACGACAAGGTGGTAGAATTTGGGAAAAATGTTGACATTCTTACTATTGAAATTGAAAATGTAAATACAGCTGCTCTCGCTACTCTAGAAAAACAAGGAGTAAAAGTATATCCTCAAGCTAGCGTGCTGAAGACTATCCAAAACAAATGCCATCAAAAAAAGTTTTACAAATCCAATAATATCCCCACAGCACCTTTTCAGCTTTTTGATTCAAAGGATGCTTTAAAAGACGCCGTAGGAAAAGGAGAGGTCTCTTTTCCTTTTGTTTGGAAATCAGAGGCTATGGGATATGATGGTTATGGTGTTCAAATTGTTCGCACCAATTCTGACTTAGAAAACATCAACGAGGGTGCCTGTATGGCAGAAGATTTAGTTGCTATAGATAAAGAGCTTGGAATAATAGTTTGTAGAAGTCCTAAAGGAGAATCTGTATGCTACCCCTGTGTAGAAATGGAATTTCATCCTACAGCCAACCAAGTAGAATATGTATTGAGCCCTGCACGCATTTCAAAATCTCTCGAGAAAAAAGCTACAGAACTTGCTTTACTCGTATCAGAATCATTTCAACATGTAGGCCTTCTAGCAGTAGAATTATTCTTAACCAAAGAGGGCGAACTAGTGGTCAACGAAGTTGCACCTCGTCCTCATAATAGTGGGCATTACAGCATAGAAGCTTCCTATACCTCACAATTTGAACAACACATTCGTGCAATTCTTGATCTTCCACTTGGAAACACTGAAAATAAAGTAGCAGGAGTGATGGTCAATCTTGTAGGAAAAGAGGGACATAATGGACTCGTTCATTATAAAAACTTAGAAGACATCTTAACCATAGAGGGAGTAAATCCTCATATTTATGGTAAAAAAGAAACACGTCCTTTTCGTAAAATGGGACATATAACCATCGTTAACAAAGATCTTGGTACTGCACGTGAAATTGCAGAACACGTTAAAGAAACAATTGAAGTAATTACAAAATAATATGGCACAGGTAGGAATTATCATGGGAAGTCAATCAGACTTACCTATCATGGAAGAAGCAATTGCAGTTTTAAAAGAATTAAATATTGAGGTAGAAGTGGATATTGTTTCCGCGCACAGAACACCCGAAAAAATGATGCATTATGGAGCTGAAGCGCATAAACGCAATCTTAAGGTAATCATTGCGGGAGCTGGAGGTGCTGCTCACTTACCCGGTATGATTGCATCGCTTACTCCACTACCTGTAATTGGTGTTCCTATTAAATCAAGTAATTCAATTGATGGATGGGACAGCGTTTTGTCTATCTTACAAATGCCTGGAGGAGTTCCTGTTGCAACAGTAGCCCTAAATGGAGCGAAAAATGCAGGCATACTCGCTGCACAAATCATTGGAAGTCATGATCTAAAAGTTCAAGAACAGGTCATTGCCTACAAAGAAAGTTTAAAAGAGAAAGTAATATTGAGTAGTCAAAATCTTAAAAAATAAAAACATTGAGTAATCCGCTTCTAGAAAACTTTGACACCCCCTTCGAGTCAGCTCCATTTTCAAAAATAAAAACAGAACATTTTATTCCTGCTTTGAAACATAGTATTGATCTTGCTTTAGATGAAATCGATACTGTAGTGAAAAATACAGCGACTCCTAGTTTTGAGAATACTCTTGAAGCATTAGAAAATTGTGGTAACCTTATTGGAAGAAACAGTTCCCTTTTATTCAATTTAAACAGTGCTGAAACAAGTGATGCCCTCCAAAAAGTAGCACAGGAAGCAGCTCCCCTTCTTACAGCTTTTCAAAATGACATTCGCCTAAATGAAACACTTTTTAAGCGTATTAAATTTGTCTATGAAAAAGAAAAACGAGCACTCTTGAGCCCAGAACAGCTCACCTTACTTGAAAAAGAATACAAAGGGTTTGTTCGAAACGGAGCCTTACTCGATAGCAATGCAAAAGAAAAACTTAGGGGGATTGATACTGCACTTGCTCAATTGAGTCTTAGTTTTGGAGAACACGTTTTGGCCGATACTCAGGCGTATCAACTTCACATTGAAAAGGAAGAAGACCTAAAAGGACTTCCAGATAACAGTAAGGAAATGGCACAACAGCTGGCCGAACAAAAAGGACTAAAAGGATGGGTTTTTACCCTAGATTATCCAAGCTATGTGCCTTTTATGACGTATTCAGAACATCGAGAATTAAGAAAAAAGTTAAGCCTCGCTTTTGGAAAAAGAGGATTCCAAGACAACGATCAAAATAATTCAGAAGTTATTTTAAAGATCGTTAAACTTCGTCAAGAAAGAGCGCAACTGCTGGGATATGAATCCCATGCTGCGTTTGTTCTAGAGGAGCGAATGGCACAATCAGAAAAAAACGTACAATCCTTTTTAGACAACCTAAGTGAAAAAGCACATCCTGCAGCAAAAAAAGAATGGGATACAATGGAAACATTTGCTTTAGAAAATTTAGGAATTGAAAAGCTTGAAAAATGGGATACTGCCTTTGTTGCTGAAAAGTTAAAACAAGCCAAATTTGATCTAGACGAACAAAAACTTAAACCGTATTTTCCATTAGATAAAGTTCTAAAAGGTTTATTTGAAATAGTGGAAAGACTATATGGATTAAGCTTTTACAAAACGACAGAAATAGACCCCTACCAAGAAGAAGTAGTAGTATATGAAGTCAACAAAAACGGTGAATTTCACGCCTTACTCTATACCGATTTTTTTCCACGTCCAGGAAAAAGAAATGGAGCTTGGATGACCAGTTATCGTTCACAAAAAAGCAAACAACGTCCTCATGTTTCTATCGTCTGTAATTTTTCAAGACCTACTAAGACACAACCTTCGCTGTTGACATTTCAAGAAGTGACAACCTTGTTTCATGAATTTGGACATGCCCTACACGGCATATTAGCAAATACAACGTATAGCGGATTGAGTGGCACTAGTGTCTATTGGGACTTTGTAGAACTTCCGAGTCAGATCATGGAAAACTGGTGTTATGAGCCAGAGGCATTAGCACTCTTTGCAAAGCACTATGAAACCGATAAAGTGATTCCTCAAGAGTATATCGATAAAATTAAAAAAGCTTCTCATTTCCAACAAGGACTTCAAACGCTTCGACAACTAAGTTTTGGCTATTTAGATCTTTCATTTCACAACAAGAATGCTTCTCAAATTGATAATGTAAAAACCCACGAAAAAAATCAAATTGAATCACTTCAATTCACGACTGACTCTCCTGAAAATTGTATGAGTACTGCCTTCTCCCACATCTTTCAGGGAGGATATGCTGCGGGATATTACAGTTATAAATGGGCAGAAGTACTGGATGCGGATGCTTTTGAATTGTTTTTAGAAAAAGGAATTTTTGATTCAAAAACGGCGACTTCATTTTTAGACAATATCTTATCAAAAGGAGGAACCGAACACCCCATGACACTCTACAAACGCTTTAGAGGGAAAGAACCGGACCCAACTGCATTACTGAGAAGAGCAGGGCTTATTTGACTTTTTAAAAACCTTTTATTACCTTTTGATTTGATATAATCACATTTTAGGAGGTATGCCCCAAATCAAAACCTCAATATTTGGAATTCTTTTCTTTTCATGCACTATTCACTTGTGGTGTCAAGTTTCCTTTTTTGGCGATTTGTACATAGGTGAAAATAAAGAATTTCATATTGCTTTTTCAGAAACCTATTTTAGTGGTGGGAAGATAAAAACCCATCGAGAAGAACCTTCTGGGGTTGTCTCTTTTGGCTCAGTAAGTGGACTCAACTTGACGAAAATTCGTATGTTGATGGCAAAGTACGTATTTACCATAATGGGATTTTCACTTTTCCAATTGGAAATTCAAATTGGTTTAGCCCCATAACGTTCTATATCACTGAAAATACGCATTATGTTCAGGTTGAATACACCTATTATCCTGAAAGAATTTTCACTTCAAATTCAACAGAATTTGAAATCCCGCAGTATCATTTTTGGAATTGGGATACAGAAGGAAATCCTTTTGCACGACTTCAGACTTTTTGGTGGCCCGAGAATCGACTTAAAGCGTTACTGAATAATCAAGAAGAGATTCATACACTAAACATGGGCATACTGTTTCAAAATAATTGGGAAAAATATGCCTCTTCAATCATTGCCAATCCCTACACTCCAGAGTATCCTCTAAGTTTAGATTATGGTTCTTCTATTGGTTTAGAACCTATCCCACTTAATACGTTTACTGCGCTGACCTATTTAATCAAAAAAAGAGAAGCTAGTGTTAAAAAGCTTATCAGTCAAGTAATTACTCCTAATGGTGATGGGATTAATGATACATGGAAAATTCAAGGGTATGAATTCAATTCCAAAAGTCAAATTAAAGTGTATGCCCTTAATCTTGAATTAGTGTATTCAAAAATCGGGGAGTACCAAAATGATTGGAACGGTATTGCAATCCCTTCAGGAAAACCTCTCTCCAATGGAAGCTACTTTTACACCTTAGACTTGGACGGAATTCCGCCCTTGGAAAAGAAAGGATGGGTTTACATCAAAAGAAATTAATCATGTATTTATCCCCACATACCTATATGATCTATTTTGTTTTGACGATTGGCTTTATAGGACTAAATCACGGACAAGAACAAAATACATTACTCCTTTTTCCTAAGCAATCCCAATGGATTAATCCCGCATTAATAGGTCAAGAAAAAGAAACCAATTTTGGATTAATTATCGATAGTCAATGGCTTGGAATTAAAAATGCTCCAAAACAACAAAGTCTATTTTTTGAGAATTTTAATGCTGAAAAAAGAATAAATACGGGTGGTCTCATTAGAAATCGAAGTCGTTTTGCAGAAAGTAGTATTCAATTTTTTGGCCAATGTTCCTATTCCTTTAAACTCAACTCATCACTACTTATGGGCCTAGGAATTCAAGGAGGGGGAGACTTTATTGAATTAAATTTTGATTATTTACATTCTNTAGATGGNNTNTCTATTGATCCACTCCTTCAAAAACAAAGCTATTTTATACCCAATCTAGGAATAGGATTTTTTCTTAAATTTTCTAACTATACTTTTCATGGAGCCTTACCGCGTTTATTGGAACGCTTTACGTTTCAGAAAAAATCCATACTCTATTTTTCAGATAGATTTTATTTTTTTACCGAACTAGCTTGGTCTCAAAAAAAATTTGGGAACATTAGCCCCTTTTCTCTATCCCTTCAATTTCACAACCTTGGATTAAATGAATTCATCCTTCAAGCTAAAGGAAGTTATGTTTTGGATTTTGGAAAAATATATCTTGGAATAAATTCAGCTGAAAACATGGGTCTTGGCTTTTTATTTCACTCAAAAAAAGCACTGAATCTAGGATATGCATTCCATTTCCCAATTAGAACCCAATCAGACTTAAAACTTAATAATCATTCTATTTATCTTCAGTTTAAATTAAAAAAACAGGAATTCAAAAGATAAGTAGTATGGCATAACTTATTTCTTATGAAAAATCTCTCAAAATCTCTCCAACTCGTTTTCATCATTCTATGCTGTCACCCTACCCATCTCTTTTCACAAATAAAAATGGGTGACAATCCATTAATTATTAATCCTGCTGCAATTTTTGAGATTGAAAGTAAAGAACAAGGTGTTCTCCTTCCAAGAATGTCCTCTCAAGAAAGAGATGAAATTTCATTTCCAGAACTCCCCAATGGTCTTTTGATTTATAATACAGATCTTGATGGTTTTGAATATTATTCTGTTACAAAACAAGGATGGATTTCCCTTTCTGTACCATACCCTCAACTTACACTAAATGAAAATAGACTTTCTCTTTCTACTGAAAACTCAATTGATTTGAGTCTTTATTTAGATAACTCTGATTCACAAAAATTAACTTTAGAAGGAAACATACTTAAGCTTGAATCTGGTGGTTCAGTTGATTTAACTCCCCTATTGGATAAAAACAGCACACAGCAGTTGTCTTTAGTCGGAACTGAACTCTTCCTTGAAAATGGAGGTTCGGTCAATTTAAGTTCGCTTTATTCCGCAAACACAGACAAACAGAAAATTGATCAATTTGAACTAGTAAGTAATACCCTTTTACTATCCATAGAGAATGATGAACAGAACCCACTAGAAGTAACTCTTCCTGAAACAAATACGGATGAACAAAAAATCTCATTGAGTGAGTCGATTCTTGAACTAGAGCGTGGCGGGGCAGTCGACCTTAGCCCTTTCAAAGACAATAAAGATGAACAACAATTAAATTTGACATTAGTCAATTCTCAAACAGCATCTCTTAAAATAAGTAATGGAAATACCATTCAGTGGACTACAAATGATTCTTTAGGATTCTCAATGACATCAAGTAATGTAATGCATATTGAAAGTCAACAGAGTCCCCTAATATTAGAAAATGAAGTCATTTCTAATCACAATAGTAATTGGATCAATGAGGATTTTGTAATTGGAAGTGATCGATTAGACAATGATCCTTCCATTACACTTGATAACAAACGAATGTTTTTTTCAAAAGCATCTGGTGCATTCAGAGTAGGTTTAGCTCAAAGTGATCAATGGGATAGTAAAAACGTTGGAACCTACTCCATAGCCATGGGAAGAAATACCATCGCATCTGGATTTAATGCCACTGCCTTTGGAATAAGCACAAAGGCCTCTGCTTGGTATGCTACTACTTTTGGTCAAGGAACTGAAGCAAGTAGTAGGTCTGAAATGGTCATTGGAAGCTATAATTCATTAAAAACAAGTTTAGGGGGAACTCGAGATTGGCATCCATTAGATCGATTATTTGTTATTGGTAACGGTACTGGAAGTACAACAGCCAGCAGAACTGATGCCTTGGTGATGTTGAAAGATGGATCTACCTNACTTAGTGGCATTTGGACAGGGCCAGGGTTTACGATTGTTTCTGATAAACGAGTTAAATCAAATATTTCAAAACTAAACCATGGTGTTGAAACCCTCCAAAAAATCACCTCCTATAGCTATGAATTAAATACGAATAAAACAAAAAAGCGTTTCGGNTTTATGGCAGATGAAATTGAAAAAATATTACCTGAATTAGTATCAATTAATACTTCAAAAAATGAGCTGAAGAGTATCGATTATATTGGACTTATTCCTGTTTTAGTCAATGCAATAGTTGAACAACAGAAAGAAATTGATCAATTAAAAAAGGAAATGAAAAAACGGTGATTCACCANTTCATAAATCCACCTTCTAAATCGTAAATTTTTGTAAACCCAAGGGAATCCATNATTATTGAAGCCTTTCCACTTCTGTTACCAGAGCGACAATAGATTAACAGCGTTTTACTTTTATCAAAAGCAGAGATGTTTTCAATGAAATTGGCTCCTTTATAATCTACATTAATTGCGTTTTCTAAATGCCCCTCATCAAATTCAATTGGTGTCCTTACATCAATGATTTGATAGTGCTGTTCCATGAGATTTAAATAGGTCTGCTTGTTCACAACTTCAATTGTTTTCTCATTGGCAGTACAAGCAATAAATAAAATCAGTATAAATTTTTTCATAAAACTATTTTATAAAAATAAGAAATTAAGAAGAAACTCAACCACCATAAAATAGGAATTCCTTCGATCCAGAAACTTTCAAAATATTTGGAACTATCCTTAGACGAATAATTTAGTCCTATACCTAGCATCAGAAAAGCAACAAACAAAGGAACTATCATTAAAGCGTCTGAACGAAACACAAAAACCGCGAAGACAAACCCTATGCTTAATATTATTTGACCTAGCAATCTGGTTTTGTATATTCCTAGTTGCTGAGGAATAGTTTGTAAACTCAAATCATCTGTTTTTAAATCTCTTATTTCAAAAGGTAAAGTAGCCACCCAAACATATATAAACTGAATAAACGACCATTTTAAAAATAAAGAGAATGAAAAGCTATTCATGTTAGCTAACGGTACTCCCACAATAAGCATTACCCAGCTAAGTGCTACTAAATAAATTTTCCATCCTTTTTTATTCCGCCAGTTTGTCGTTTCACCAAANAGTGGAATTGTGTAAATAATCACTAGCACCCCACCTATTAAAACAAAAANTTTTGAAGTGAAATTTAAACTGAAAAATAGTACANATGCTATTAAAAAACTGAGGATAGAAACGATCAAGATTCCAGAAAAATCTCTTACTCCAGAAGAGATTGAAACTAAAGGAAAATATTTAATGAAATTATAGACAAAAAGAGTGCTAGAAAAAATAAATATTAACATGTTTTGAGCAACATTATCCAGAAACAAAGCTGCAGTTAAAGAACCCAAACAAGTGACAGATAAAGCCACATGAATACTGGATTTAACGTAAAATTCAAAACACTTTTTTAAAACTTTTTGCACATGTAAAGATCGAAACTTTATAGGAGTTCAAGTTTGTTTTTAAAAAAAAACTTGAGAACATTAAAAAGAACAAAAAAAATGTCCCACATAAGTTCTATTTTTGTGAAAATTTCTAATGTATGAGAACGGACGAATTTGTTGAAAGACACATAGGACCTAATGAAGAGGAAATCAAACAAATGCTTTCAAAAATTGGAGCTAAATCAATCGAACAACTACTTGAGGAAACCATTCCGGAAGCAATTCGACTTGATGAAAATCTAGATCTACCCGATGGAATAAGTGAATATGCTTTTTCTAAAACAATTCAAAAATTAGGTAGAGAAAATAAACTTTTTAACACTTTTATAGGCTTAGGCTATCATGCGGCAATAACCCCTGCTGTTATCCAACGTAATATATTAGAAAATCCAGGGTGGTATACTGCCTACACTCCTTACCAAGCAGAAATAGCACAAGGAAGACTAGAAGCTTTATTCAATTTCCAAACCATGATCTGTGATTTAACAGGAATGGAACTGGCCAATGCTTCGCTTTTGGATGAAAGTACTGCTGCTGCAGAAGCAATGACAATGCTTTTTGGTGCGCGTTCTCGTGATCAGAAAAAAAATGACGCCAAACACTTTTTTGTTGATGAAAACATTTTGCCACAAACACTTTCTTTATTAGAAACTAGAGCAACTCCCCTTGGAATAGAATTGGTTATTGCGTCTGCAGAAAATCAAGTGTTTGATCAACATTTTTTTGGAGCTGTTTTTCAATACCCTGGAAAACATGGAAGCATTCCTGATTTAAAGAAATTAATCAATAAAGCTAAAGAACAAGGCGTTTGTACAGTAGTTGCCGCTGACATCATGAGTTTAGTACTTCTTGAATCTCCTGGCCATCATGGAGCAGATGTAGTAGTAGGAACTACCCAACGCTTTGGAATCCCCTTGGGTTACGGTGGACCTCATGCAGCCTTTTTTGCTACAAAAGAACATTACAAAAGAAATATTCCAGGACGAATCATTGGTCAAACTCGTGACTTGAATGAAAATCCTGCTCTTCGTATGGCACTCCAAACCAGAGAGCAACATATAAAAAGAGATCGAGCAACTTCAAACATTTGTACAGCTCAAGTTCTTTTAGCTGTTATGGCTGGAATGTACGCAGTGTATCATGGTCCAAAAGGCCTGCGTTATATCGCGAACAAGATTCATCAAAATACTTCCCTGCTTAACCAAAAACTGGAAGCCCTTGGATTCATCAAAAAAATAATTTCTTCTTTGATACCCTAGCTATTGAAGCAGATGCCTTGGAAATAAAAAAGATAGCTGAAGAAAAAGAAATTAATTTCTATTATCCTGAAAACAATACTGTTTGTATTTCACTCAACGAAACGACTTCGTTAGATGAAATTAATCAAATTGCAGGTGTTTTTTCAATTTATTTAAAGAAGGAAAACAACTCACTCAAAATAAATGACGATATCATTAATCTTCCTCAAGAAGATTTAAGAAAGAGTCCTTTTCTAACACATCCTGTGTTTAATTCTTATCACTCTGAAACTGCATTAATGCGCTATATTAAGTCATTAGAAAGAAAAGATTTAGCACTAAATCATTCTATGATTTCTTTAGGTTCGTGTACCATGAAACTTAACGCAGCTTCAGAGATGCTTCCTTTAAGTGATCCAAACTGGGGAGGAATCCATCCTTTTGTGCCTTTGGACCAAGCAAATGGATACCAAAAAATGTTAGCACATCTAACGGAACAGCTTAATGTGGTAACTGGCTTTGCTGCAACGTCTTTACAACCCAATTCTGGAGCTCAAGGTGAGTATTCAGGCTTAATGGTTATTCGTGCTTATCATGAATCAAGAAATGACTATCACAGAAATATCTGTATAATTCCAGCATCGGCCCATGGTACTAATCCAGCTTCAGCAGTTATGGCGGGAATGAGTGTGGTAGTAACAGGAACAGATGAAAAAGGAAATATTGATTGGGATGACTTGCAAGAGAAAGTGATTTTACATAAAGACAAGCTGTCTGCGCTAATGATTACATATCCTAGTACTCATGGTGTTTTTGAAGCTAAAATTAAAGACATCACCCAACTTATTCATGATTGTGGGGGTCAGGTATATATGGACGGTGCAAATATGAATGCTCAAGTAGGCTTGACAAGTCCAGCTGTTATTGGTGCTGATGTATGTCATCTAAATCTTCACAAAACATTTGCCATTCCCCATGGAGGAGGTGGACCTGGTGTTGGTCCCATTTGTGTGGCTGAACACCTTGCACCATTTTTACCAGGAAATCCGGTTATTCCAACAGGTGGAGACCAGGCCATTACCGCAATTTCTGGAGCACCATTTGGCTCAGCACTAGCATGTGTTATCTCTTATGGATATATTAAAATGCTAGGAGGAAAAGGACTTAGAAAAGCAACTGAAATCGCAATTTTAAATGCCAACTACATCCAAAAACGCCTTGAAGGGGCTTATGAAATTCTATACACCGGTATCAAGGGTAGAGCGGCTCATGAACTTATTATTGACTGTAGACCTTTTAAAGAAATGGGAATTGAGGTTGTAGATATCGCAAAAAGACTAATGGATTATGGATTCCACGCACCCACAGTTTCGTTTCCAGTGGCTGGAACTATGATGATTGAGCCTACTGAAAGTGAAAACATCAAAGAAATGGATCGCTTTTGTGATGCCATGATTTCCATCAGGATGGAAATTGCAGGTAGCGAGAAAGAGCATAGTTTACTCAAAAATGCACCCCACACTTTAGCAATGATTACAAGCGATGAATGGAGCTTTCCATACAGCAGACANAAAGCAGCCTTCCCNCTNGATTTTGTNCATGATAATAAATTTTGGCCAACGGTAAGAAGAGTTGATGAAGCGTATGGGGATCGTAATTTAGTATGCAGTTGTCTCCCTATTGAATCCTACTCAAACGCTTGATATACAATAAGATATTTTTTTTAAAAATTAATTAAACTTAATTTAAAACTAATTTAGATATCGTAGGGGTTTTTAGAAAACCTAGAGGCTAGCTATCCAAAAGAATACCTTTGTTTTTACAATGAAAAGCATTAAAATAACAGGTACCGGAAGTAGTATCCCCGAGAAGGTGAAACCCAATGTGCGATTTTCTTCAAATTCATTTTTTGATGNTGCTGGATCAAAAATCGAAAACCCCAATGAAGAAATTATAGATAAATTTCAAGCCATTACGGGTATTGATCAAAGACGCTATATAAGAGATGATCAAACCGTATCTGATATTGCCCTTGATGCTGCACAAAAGGCAATTGCAGATGCTACTCTAGATCCCGAGACACTAGATTATATTATTTTTGCTCACAATGTGGGTGACATAGCTCTTAATTCCAATCAAGTAAATACGTTACCTAGTTTAGCTTCCAAATTAAAAGCAGGTCTAAAAATTGTAAATCCGGAATGTGTTGCCTACGATATCTTGTTTGGATGTCCAGGATGGGTAGAAGGTATCATACAAGCTAAAGCCTTCATCAAAGCGGGAATGGCCAAGAAATGTTTGGTTATAGGTGCTGATACCTTATCACGTGTGTTAGACCAAAGTGACCGTGATTCGATGATTTATGCAGATGGAGCTGGTGCAACTATAATAGAATCTTCAGAAGACAAGGGAGGAATACTCTCTCACAAAACAGTCACTTACACTTCTGATGGCGAAGCGGAATTTATTTTTTACGGTCCAGCCAATGACATAGGTGAAGGAACAAAATACATTAAAATGTACGGGAGAAGAGTCTATGAATTTGCATTAAGTAAAGTTCCTTTAGCGATACAATCCTGTTTAGACGCCTCAGGAGAGTCCATTGATGATGTAAAGAAAATTTTCATTCATCAAGCCAATTTAAAAATGGATGATGCGATAATAAAACGCTTTTATAGGTTATACAAAAAACCGGTTCCNAAAGATGTTTTACCAATGAACATCCAAGAATACGGCAATAGCTCTGTAGCAACTATACCTACTCTTTATGATCTAATTCGTAAAGAAAACTATCAAGGTCATGAAGTAAANAAAGGGGATTTAGTGATTTTCGCATCTGTTGGTGCAGGGATGAATATCAATGCAATTACCTATCGTGTTTAAACGCTAAAAGAGCTTTAAATACCTCTCGCATAAAGTTGGCATAAACATAAAATTCTTACCTTTGGGAGGGTATGAAAATCCTTACACATATTGGAAAATATTTCATAATGCTCAAGTTAACCTTTGGGAAATTTACCAAATGGAAAATCCTTAAGCAGTTAATTTTAAAAGACATTGATTCCCTTATCATTGGATCTTTAGGGATCGTCTCCTTTATTTCTTTTTTTGTTGGTGGAGTGGTAGCAATTCAAACAGCTTTAAACCTAGAAAACCCTCTTTTGCCTAAAAACTTAATTGGTTTTGCCACAAGACAGTCTATCATTTTAGAATTCGCTCCTACTTTCATCTCCATCATTATGGCAGGAAAAGTGGGCTCTTACATCACTTCTAGTATAGGAACTATGAGGGTTACTGAGCAAATTGATGCTTTAGAAGTCATGGGTGTTAACACTCACAACTACTTGATTTTTCCTAAAATCGTGTCTTTGTCACTTTATCCTCTAATTATTTCCATTTCGATGTTTTTAGGTGTTTTTGGCGGGTATATAGCCTCTGTGTATGGAGGATTCTCATCGAGTGCCGATTTTGTTGAGGGGATACAACTTGATTTCATTCCTTTTCACATCACCTATGCATTCATAAAAACCTTATTCTTTTCCTTTATTTTAGCTACCATACCCTCTTACCATGGGTACTATATGAATGGAGGGGCTTTAGAAGTTGGAAAAGCAAGTACGGTTTCATTTGTATGGACCAGTGTAGTTATTATCCTATTGAATTATTTAATCACTCAATTATTACTCACCTAAATGATTCGTGTAGAAAACATAACAAAATCTTTTAATGATGTTGAAATACTAAAAGGTATTTCCACAGAGTTTGAAAAAGGAAAAACCAATTTAATTATTGGTCAAAGTGGATCTGGAAAAACAGTTTTTTTAAAATGTTTGCTNGGTCTATTTGAAATTAACACGGGTACTATTCGCTTTGAAGATAAGAAACTCAAAGAAATGACTGGAAAAGATCGAACTATTCTTAGACAAGAAATGGGAATGGTATTTCAAGGAAGCGCCTTATTTGATTCTATGACAGTAGAGGAAAACATTATGTTTCCCATGCAAATGTTTACTAAAAAAGCAGATAGCGAAATCAGAGACAGGGCTAATATCGCAATCAAAAGAGTAAATCTCATAAATGCTAATACAAAATTTCCTGATGAGATTTCAGGGGGAATGAAAAAGAGAGTAGCAATTGCACGTGCAATAGTAATGAATCCAAAATACTTATTTTGTGACGAACCTAACTCTGGTCTGGATCCCAAAACAGCTATTTTAATTGATAANTTAATTCAAGAAATTACAGCTGAGTTCAAAATAACAACAGTAATAAATACCCATGATATGAACTCCGTAATGGAGATTGGTGAGAAAATCATTTTTCTAAAAAACGGCCAGAAAGCATGGGAAGGTTCCAACAAGGATATTTTTCAAACGGACAACCAAGCCGTTTCTGATTTTGTATATTCTTCTGACCTCTTTAAAAAAGTTCGCGAAGTTTATTTGAAAAATTAAACTACTCNGGCAATACCTCTGCGTGAGGACTAAAAAGATAAATTCTACCGGTATTTATTTCTTTACACTCTATCCTTGTTCTTCGTTTTTTTATTTTTACAAAGCGTCTGCCATTTGGAATTGAAAAAACATTTCCCTCTTGAATTTCAAATACATAGGTTTGTCCTTTCTCTTCGTCATAGGTTTTCAGCGCCATAACCAAATCAAAATCACGATCTGTACTTGCTTTAGGATTTTTCATGTGTCTTGCTAAAATAGAACAGATTGGATCTGGAAAAACGGAAGGGTTTAAGAAGGGTAAAAGTGTTTCCTGAAAAGCGCGTTTCCATTCAACTCCATGTGGTTTTACACGATTTCCAAATTCTAATGAAACTTTAAAATGTGCGATTTCATGCAATAAGGTTATTAAAAACCGATACGGGTTTAGCGAGTCATTTACGGTAATCATCGGTTTCTTAGAAGGATGAAATCTAAAATCACCATGCTTAGTTTGTCTTTGTTTGGTGACAACTATATCTACTTGAGAGGTCTCCAATAGCGATTTAATTTGTGGATGAGCAGCTTTAGGAATATAAGCTAACAAATGTTCCATTCCTATTGAATCAGGGTGTTGAAGAAGATACAGGAAGTGTTTTACCATTAAAAAAATGATGTCCTTCCACAGCAAATTTAAAAATATATTGTGCCATTTCTTTTGCACTTAATGGAGCTTGGAAGCCCGGAAAAGCTTGAGCCAACATTTCAGTTTGAACTGCTCCTAGTGCAAGCGCATTAAAGGACGGACCTGATTCTTTATATTCCTCTGCCAAAAGCTCGGTTAGTATATTAACGGCTCCTTTACTACTACTATAGGCTGCCAAACCAGGAAACTTAGAACTTCCTCCTATACCTCCCATACTACTAATATTGACTATATGACCCTTGGGGTCAATTAAAGGTAATAACAAGCGTGTGAGAGAGGCGAGCCCAAATACATTTACTCGATATACTGCTTCAAAATCCTCTTTTGTAGTTTTGCTAAATGGTTGATTGAGAAGTGCACCTGCATTATTTACTAGAGCATCAACAACAACCTTGTTGTCTTTTAACTGATTGGCAAACTCTTCAAGTGCTTTTTCATCAGTAATATCAATAGCAACAGGAAAAAGTTTTGGTGTTTTCTTTATGGTTTTGATAGTACGAGATAAGGCATAAACAGTATGACCTTGATTGGCAATATGCTGAACTAAATCGTAGCCTATTCCTCTACTAGCACCTGTAACAACAAAAGTTTTCTCCATGTTCTAAAGGTACAGAAAAATATACCTAGTTATAAAACTTCCGCTTAGAGAAGCATGGTTAAAGGATTCTCAACAAACCCTCTTAAGGTTTGTAAAAATTGAGCTCCAGTAGCACCATCAACTACACGGTGATCGCATGCTAATGTCAACTTCATCGTGTTTCCAACAACAATATTTCCATCTTTAACCACTGGTTTTTGAACAATGGCACCCACTGACAAAATAGCTCCGTTGGGTTGGTTAATTATTGAAGTAAATTCTTGAATTCCAAACATTCCAAGGTTCGAAATTGTAAAAGTACTACCGTCCATTTCGGCTGGTGTTAACTTTTTATCTCTTGCACGAATAGCATAATCTTTTACAGTTGCTCCAATCTGAGGGAGGTTGAGTTCATCTGTAAACTTTACTACGGGTACTACCAAACCATCTTCAACAGCTACAGCCACCCCTACGTGAACATGGTGGTGCTGGGTGATTTGACTGTCTTCCCACTTTGCATTTACCTGAGGGTGTTGCTTTAAAGCGAGAGCAGAAGCCTTAACTACGATATCATTAAATGATATTTTTGTGTCTGGCAATCCATTATATTGAGTTCTAAAAGAGATTGCATTGTCCATGTCAAATTCAACCCCTAAATAATAGTGTGGAGCTGAGAATTTAGACGCAGAAAGTCTTTTTGCGATGGTTTTACGCATTTGAGAGTTGGCAATTACAGTCACCGATTCTGTACCGCTTGGGACAAAAGGTTGGGCAAAACCACCTTGCTGTGGTTGGAAATTATCAATATCTCTTTTGATAATTCTCCCATGTTCTCCAGATCCCTTTACCTGATTTAAATTTACTCCTTTTTCAGCAGCTAATTTTTTTGCTAAAGGGGAAGCGATAACTCGTCCAGTAGATGAAGATGGAGCAGGAACCGCTGCAACTGGCGCAGAAGCTTTAACCTCAGGCACCGAAACAACTGTTTCAACTTTTTCGGCTACTTTATCTGCTGCTTTAGGCGTGGAATTAGTTTGACTTCCATGAGCTGCCAATACAGTCTCAACATCTGTTCCTTCTTTACCAATTACAGCTAAAACACTGTCTACAGGTGCAGACTCACCTTCTTGTAAACCTATGTACAACAAAACACCTTGATAAAAGGATTCAAATTCCATCGTAGCCTTATCAGTCTCGATTTCGGCTAAAATATCTCCTTCATTAACGGTATCTCCTACTTTTTTATTCCAAGTAGCTACTGTTCCTTCTTCCATGGTATCACTTAATCGTGGCATGGTAATGAGTTCTGCTCCTTCGGGCATGGCAACTTGTTCCGTTGAAGTCACTTTTTCAGAAGTGGACTCAGGTGTTGATTCAGATTCCTCAACAGCTGATGTACTACTCTCACCATTGATTAATGAGGATATATCTTCTCCTTTTTCACCTATAATAGCTAATAGGGTGTCAACAGGTGCAGTCCCACCTTCTTGTATTCCAATATGAAGTAATTCACCTTCATTAAACGACTCAAACTCCATAGTGGCTTTGTCCGTTTCAATCTCAGCAAGAATATCACCTTCATTAATTTTATCTCCCACTTTCTTGAACCATTTTGCAACAGTACCTTCTTCCATGGTATCACTCAATCTCGGCATATTTATAATTTCCGCCATGCTCTATAATTTGTGTTTTATAAATGGATAATCTTCTTGTTCGTAGACTGCGTTGTACATTAAGTCTAAATCTGGATATGGAGAAGATTCTGCAAATTTTTCACATTCCAATACGCGTGCTTTAACAGATTTATCAACTTTATCTAAATCGTCTTGTGAAGCATATTTCTTGGAAAGAATTATTTCTTTTACCTGAGAAATGGGATCAATTTTACGGTATTCTTCAACCTCTTCTTTGGTTCGGTAATGTTGTGCATCAGACATTGAATGTCCTCTGTAACGATACGTTTTCATTTCAATAAATGAAGGCCCTCCACCAGATCTAGCTCTGCTTATTGCTTTATCCATTGTTTCCGCAACTTTTACGGGGTCCATTCCATCACAAGGTTCACAGGGCATATTATATCCCAACCCAAGTTTCCAAATTTCTTCGTGATTTGCAGTTCTAGCGACAGAAGTTCCCATGGCATAACCATTGTTTTCAACAACAAAAACTACTGGTAATTCCCATAACATTGCTAAGTTCAGGGTTTCGTGTAAGGATCCTTGTCTAGCGGCACCATCTCCTAAAAAACATAGTGTAACATTGTCGCGTTCAAAATATTTATCTCCAAAAGCCATTCCAGCTCCTAAAGGGATTTGCCCCCCTACAATACCGTGACCTCCGTGAAATTTAAATTCTTTTGAAAAAATATGCATTGAACCTCCCAATCCTTGAGATGTTCCTGTTGCTTTTCCATAAAGTTCAGCCATTACTCGTTTGGGATCTACACCCATTCCAATAGGTTGAACGTGGTTTCTATATGCCGTAATCATCCGGTCCTTTCCTATCTCCATGGCATGAAGCGAACCTGCCAAGACAGCTTCTTGTCCGTTATATAAGTGCAAAAAACCTCTTACTTTCTGTTGTATATAAACTGCGGCTAATTTATCTTCAAACTTTCTCCAGAAGAGCATATTCTCATACCAATCTAAATATGTTTGTTTTGTAATTTTCTTCATAAAAACCTACTAAATATTACTAATATCGAATGGCAAAATTACTCAATTATGTTCTATGAGTGAAATAATCCCACCGAATAATTATTGCAAATTTTCAAGATCAATCCTCTTGATTCTCTTCTTGGTTAGTTACAGGATAATTTCCTATGTCCAATGCCAAAGAAAAGCGGATTGTATTTTCTAAAGGATTACGAACACTTGAGGTGGAAAACAAATAAGAGATATCAACATCCAAACTTTTTATATCAAATCCCGCTCCCATTGTCAAATACCTTCGAGAACCTTTATCTTGACTTTCACTGAAATACCCCGTTCTGATTGAAAAGGAATCTTCAAAACGATATTCTAAACCAATAGCGGCAGTTATTTCTTTAAATTCTTCTTGTGCTCCACCAGGAGCATCGTTAAAGGAGGTTAAAATTCCATTGAGGAAATCAATATCAGGTTGACTATACCCTAGGAGGACGGAATCGTCATTATAAACCGCAACTGGAGTGGGAACCAGAAGTTTATTAAATTCTGTGTAAACTCCTAAAACATTATTTGCATCAAACAAAAGATCTAAACCAAAGCCTACTTTTAAATTGGTTGGAATAAAGTTTTTTTGCCCTCTAATATCATACACTAATCGAGGTCCAATATTTGAAATATTAAATCCAGTTCTAAAAATGGCATTATTAGCTCCTAAATCAAAAATAGTACTCTCAAAAAATCCAGCAATATCTACACCAACAGAATTTGCTGAGGAAGTATCGGCATCTGTTGCTATTTTCAAATCAGAACGAATGTATCGCCCAGCTACTGCCATGGAAAAAGTCTCACTCAATTTTAATGCATAAGAAACATCAAGTGTTAATTCAGAGGGGCGCTCAAGACCTTGATCTACTATAGAACCTCCAATAAATTCATTAAACTGTATATCGCCTAAGCTAAAATACTTTAAGCTAGTAGCCCATGAACTTCTTTCATTCAAACGGTTGTAATACGTTATGTTTCCCAAAAAGATATCATCAACTAATTTGCTCAAGTAGGGGGTATAACTAAATCCAAGCGCTTTCTCCGAAGAGACAAAAGCATATTTTGCAGGGTTCCATTGTTGTGAATAAGCATCGGCTGAAGTGGCAACTCCCAAATCTCCCATCCCAGCTGCGCGTGCATCTGGAGTAATTAGCAAAAAAGGAACGCCAGTGGTAATAACACGGTTCGAGTTCTGCCCTATGGAAAAAGAAATTCCAAGAAGAAAAACAATCCAAGTTTTATGTACTCTTTTTTTTAAGCTCATCACATCTTTTAAACGTAAAATCTCAACAATTGTTATACGGAATGTGTTTTAAAAAAAGCTTTAATTAAATCGAGGCAATATTTATGAATGTTGAACGTTAAATGTATAGTTTTTGGATGTTAAAAATTTTTATGCCATCCTTATTAACTCTAACATTGAATATTTGTATATTGCAATACGTTTTAGAAACAATAACGAACTATATGAAAGTGAGTAATTTAAAACATCTCTTATCCACAATAACCCTAATGCTATTAGTAATTAGCTGTGGCGGAAATAACACCTCTCGTGGAACGGGTTGGGACATCAATTCTAAAAAAGGAGGTTTTCAATACAATGTAGATTTTGACGAACAAGAAACGGGTCCCGGACTTGTTTTCGTTGAGGGAGGAACTTTTACCAAAGGACAAGTTCAAGATGATGTAATGCATGATTGGAATAATACACCAAACAAACAGCATGTAATGTCATTTTACATTGACGAAACTGAAGTTACCAACTTGATGTATATGGAGTATTTAGATTGGCTAGAAATTGTATTTCCTACCAATGAAGCTCGCTATCGTCAAATCTATGAAGGAGCATTACCCGATACTCTAGTTTGGAGAAATCAATTGGGTTATGTTGAAGAACTTACAACTAATTATTTACGCCATCCGGCCTATGCAGAATATCCTGTGGTAGGTGTCAATTGGCTTCAGGCTGTTCAATATGCAGAATGGAGAACGGATCGTGTCAACGAATACATACTGGAACGTGAAGCTTATGTACAAAAAGACGTTCGTTACAATGAAATAGATGCAAACAGTACTTTCAATACAGCAGCTTACTTAAAACGTCCAGAAACGGTATACGGAGGAAAAATTGATAGTTTAGCAGGCAAAAATGGTACCGTTAAAAGAGATACCGCTACCGTTAATGTTTATGCTGGAGTTGAAAAAGGATTATTATTACCTTCTTATCGATTACCCACAGAAACTGAATGGGAATATGCTGCCTTAGCCTTAGTTGGTGATCGTGAATACAACACTTACAGAGGTAAAAAGAAATATCCTTGGTCAGGTGAATATACCCGCTCAAGCGACAGAAGAACAGAAGGAGATCAACTCGCAAACTTTAAACTCGGAAAAGGAGATTACGGTGGAATTGCAGGATGGTCAGATGATGGTGCAGACATTACAATACAAGTAAAGCAGTACCCTCCTAATGACTTCGGGATTTATGATATGGCTGGAAATGTATCCGAATGGGTATCTGACGTTTATCGACCCATTGTAGACGATGAAGCAAATGATTTTAATTACTATCGTGGTAATGTCTATCTTAAAAATGTGATTGGTGAAGACGGTAAAGCACAAACAATCTCTCCTGATCAGCTTGTATTCGACACCCTTCCAAACGGAAAAGTTTTATTAAAAAGACTTCCTGGAGATTTAGATCAAGTTGCTATTGATGAAGAAGAAACATTCCTTCGTCAGAACTTTTATGAAAGTGATAACAGAAACTTTAGAGATGGTGACATAGAGTCAACAAGAAAGTTTTCTAATGGAGCACCTGCAGAAGATGACAATTCAAAACCAGAATCTACCCTAATGTATAACGCACCTACAGCTGCAAAAGTCACTCTAGATGATGAAGGAAATGTAATCCGTACTGTAGACAAGTCAAACAAGAGAACAACTCTTATAACTGATGAAGTGAGAGTATATAAAGGAGGTTCATGGAAAGATAGAGCCTATTGGTTAGATCCTGCCCAAAGAAGATACCTTCCTCAATATATTGCAACTGAAAGTATTGGGTTTAGATGTGCTATGTCTCGAGTGGGTTCCAAAAGCCGAGTCAAGAAAAGTGCACGGCATAAAAGACAAGGTTAACAAAAACAACAACAAGCATCTTATCATTTAAGATGCTTTTTTGTTCTATGCAAATACATAAATTACATCAGCTTTATAGATCTTCCACGGGAATTTCAACAGACACGAGAAGCCTAGAAAAAGGAGCCTTGTTTTTTGCGCTTAAGGGAGATAACTTCAACGGGAATTTATTTGCTGAAAAGGCGTTAGTCCAAGGAGCAATTGCAATTGTGGTAGACGATATCAACCTTAAAAATTTAGCTCCAAATGTTATTGTTGTTGAAGATGTTTTAAAAACATTACAGGAATTAGCGAGTTTTCACAGAAAAAAATTAAACACTCCTATCATTGCACTTACTGGAAGTAATGGGAAAACAACAACTAAAGAACTTATACGAGAAGTACTTTCCAAAAAGTATAAGGTACTTGCAACGAAAGGGAATCTAAATAATCACATTGGAGTCCCTTTAACCCTATTAGAATTAAAAGAGGAGCATCAAATTGCAATCATTGAAATGGGAGCCAATCATCAGGGTGAGATTAAGATGCTCTGTGAAATTGCATTACCCAATTGGGGGTATATCACTAACTTTGGAAAAGCCCATTTAGAAGGTTTTGGAGGGGTTGAAGGAGTCATTAAAGGTAAATCTGAACTCTACAAGCATTTAATAGAAAGAGGTCAGAAAATATTAATAAACATTGATGACCCAATCCAAAAAAGATTAACAGAGAATTATCCTGTAAGTAGCTTTGGGAATGGACAGAATAGTACTTTTAAAATTACTAAAGAGGAAAACACCTCAACGGGACTAAAAGTTAGCTTTAACGAACAAACATACACTAGCCCGTTACATGGAGCGTATAATTTAAACAACATCGCTGCGGCAGTGATCTTTGGTCACATAAATGAAGTTCCAACTGAGGAAATACAATCGGGCATACAACAGTATGTTGCGACCAACAATAGATCACAGAAAATAAAAATAAAAAATACTTCAATCATCTTAGACGCTTATAATGCGAATCCCACTAGTATGGAGCATGCTATAAAGGCTTTCGAAAAAATAGGAACACTAAAAAGCATGGTAATTCTAGGAGATATGATGGAATTAGGTCAGGAATCTGAAAAAGAACATCAGAATATCCTCGACTATTGCTTAAAAACTAAATTTAAGTACATACATCTCATCGGTGCACAATTTTCGGAAACAGCAACCTCAAGGGCTTTAAAACACAAAGACCTTGAGGCTTTCAAAAAATACATTCGCTCCTTATCATTAGAAGAATTTGATCATGTCTTAATAAAAGGATCTCGTTCAATGAAATTAGAAACGCTATTGCCTTTGTTTGAATCTAAACTATAATATGAGAAAGTTAATCCTCTTATTTACATCTTTCCTTTTCATTTGTTGTCAAAGCTCAAATGAAAAATGTGGGCAAATTATCCAAAAAGAAATCATAGAGTCAAACTATTATTTCGTCTTACAGACTGACGAATTCATTAATTACTACAATACTCCTCAGGACCCTACTCTACCCGATAATGGGGTACGTCAAGGAGCCGTTTCAAAAGAAACCTATGATTCGTTTGAAATAGGAGATGAATATTGTTCAGAAAGCTAAGTTTTAACTTAATTGAGCACCTCTAATAATCTCATCTACAATCTCAGGGTTTAATAAGGTTGAAGTATCCCCTAAATTAGAAATGTCTTTACTTGCCACTTTACGTAAGATACGGCGCATTATTTTTCCAGATCTTGTTTTGGGCAAACCACTTACTACTTGTATTTCGTCAGGTTTTGCAATAGGACCAATAATTTTTCTAACCGTATTTTTAATTTCGTCAATTAAAACTTCTTGTGTTGTCCCTTCCTCATCACAAATGACATAGGCATAAATGCCTTGTCCTTTGATGTCATGAGGAAATCCAACTACGGCTGACTCAATGACCCTTGGATGCTCGTTGATTGCATTTTCAACTTCAGCAGTACCCATACGATGTCCAGAAACGTTTATAACGTCATCAACTCGTCCTAGGATTCTGATATATCCATCATGATCTCTCTTCGCTCCATCTCCTGTAAAATACATTCCTGGATATGCAGAGAAATAGGTCTCTTTAAAACGTTTGTGGTCCCCATAGGTGGTCCTCAACATGGAAGGCCAAGGGAATTTTATACACAGGTTTCCTTCTACATTATTTCCTTTTAGTTCATTGCCTTCAGCGTCTACAATAATGGGTTGAATTCCTGGCAAGGGTAAGGAAGCATGTGCAGGTTTATTAGGAGTTATTCCCGCCAAAGCAGAAATCATTATACCTCCTGTCTCCGTTTGCCACCATGTGTCAACCAAAGGACAATTTCCTTTACCAATATGGTCATGATACCAATGCCATGCCTCTTCATTAATCGGTTCTCCAACCGACCCAATCACTTTTAAAGAATCTAGTTTAAAAGGAGCAACAGGCTCCAGGCCTTTGGCCTGTAATGCTCTAATTGCTGTAGGTGCCGTATAAAATTGATTCACTTTATATTTATCTACAATTTCCCAAAACCTTCCTGGGTGAGGATAAGTTGGTACACCCTCAAACATTAAGGTTGTAGCACCGGATAGCAGTGGTCCATATATAATATAAGAGTGTCCTGTAATCCATCCAATATCTGCTGTACACCAATAGACATCATTTTGATTGTATTGAAAAACATTTTCAAAAGAATACTGGGTATATACCATATACCCCGCCGTAGAATGAACCACTCCTTTGGGTTTACCTGTTGATCCAGAAGTATATAAGATAAAAAGTAAATCTTCAGCATCAAGACTTTCTGCGGTATGTATTGCAGACTCTTCTTTAATAACATCATGCCACCAAAGATCTCTATCAGGGGTCATGGTTACTTCTGCATCTGTTCTTTTGCAAACAATTACTTTTTCAACGGTTGAGGTTTTCTCTANCGCTTCATCAACTACTGCTTTTACTGGAATATTTTTAGCTCCTCGAAAATTTCCATCAGAGGTCAAAACCATCTTTGCTTCACAGTCAATAATTCGATCGGCCAAAGCCGAAGACGAAAAACCTGCAAATACAACAGAATGTACAGCACCAATCCTAGCACAAGCCAACATGGCAACTGCTGCTTCGGGAATCATGGGCATATAAATAATGACGCGATCCCCTTTTTGAACACCTTGTGATTGCATGGCATTTGAAAATTGGCAGGTCAGTTCAAACAATTCACGATAACTGATAACCCTATTTGCTTCACTAGGATCATTAGGCTCCCAAATTATGGCTGCCTTGTCGCCATGAGTGAACAGGTGTCGTTCAAAGATATTCTCTGTTATGTTGAGCTTTGCATTTTCAAACCATTTAACATGAGGTCCTTCTTTATCCCATGACAGGACATTATCCCACGGTTTTTGCCAATGAAAAGAATCTGCAATTCTCGCCCAAAATTTTTCAGGTTCATTAACACTCTTTTGATATTCATGAATATATCCTGATAAAGATTGAATTTTATTACTCATAAGTAAACTTTATTTTTGAGATTAATGTGCTTGACCGGTCGGAGCTTCTGCACCTCTAGGTGTTCTGATACGTTCAGTCAATTCTACAACTTCTTTGGGAGGCGGCGGGGTTAAACGAGAAACAACCAACGCTATTCCAAAATTCAAAATCATCCCAAGAGTCCCTATTCCCTCTGGTGAAATTCCCCACCAGAAGTTTTCTTGAAGCCCAGGGCCGCCCAGTTGTGGCTTGAAATAAATAATATAAGATGCTGTAAAAAGAATACCAATGATCATTCCTGACATTGCTCCTTGACGATTCATTCTTTTATCAAAAATGCCTAATATAATGGCTGGAAAAAAAGAAGAGGCTGCAAGTCCGAAAGCTAAAGCAACTACCTGAGCAACAAAACCTGGTGGATTAAGACCCGCTAGGCCAGCAGCAACAACTGCAACTGCAATTGCTACGCGGGCGGCATAGAGTTCCCCTTTTTCACTTATATCTGGCCTTAGATAATTTTTTAATAAATCATGAGAAATAGATGTTGAAATAACAAGAAGTAAGCCTGCAGCAGTAGAAAGTGCAGCGGCAAGTCCACCCGCAACCACCAATCCTATAACCCAGGGTGGAAGGTTTGCAATCTCTGGATTTGCTAAAACAATAATATCTCGATCTACGGTTAATTCATTTAACTGCGCATCTGCGAGGTATTGGATTTTTCCATCATTATTTTTATCCTCAAAAGAAAGCAAGCCTGTATTCTCCCAATTAGTAAACCATTGTGGAACTTCATCATATGATTTATTTGAAAGTGTATTGATAATATTGGTTCTTGCAAAAACAGCAACTGCAGGAGCTGTTGTATATAAAATTGCAATAAACAGTAAAGCCCAACCTGCAGAGATTCTGGCGTCTTTTACCCTAGGCACAGTAAAGAAACGAACAATCACGTGAGGTAATCCTGCTGTTCCAAACATTAACGCCCCAGTAATAAAAAACATATTAACTAGATTACCTCTATCAATACTTGTGTAGGAGTCAAAGCCCAGATCTTTAGATAGTAGGTTTAGTTTTTCTAAAAGATAAACACCATCTGTTCCTTTAGAACCAAATCCAAGTTGTGGAATTGGATTTCCAGTCATTTGCAATGAAATAAATATTGCAGGTACAGTAAACGCAAAAATTAAGACACAAAATTGTGCAACTTGGGTATAAGTAATCCCTTTCATCCCGCCTAAAACAGCATAAAAAAAGACAATTCCAATTCCAATTAAAACACCTGTATCAAAAGGAACATTTAAAAAACGTGCAAACGCTACTCCAACACCTTTCATTTGGCCTACCACATAAGTGAAAGAAACAAAAAGCGCACAAATCAAAGCAACCAAACGTGCATTTTTGGAATAATAGCGTTCTCCTATAAAATCAGGTACCGTAAATTTTCCAAACTTCCTTAGGTAGGGAGCCAAAAGCAGCGCTAAAAGCACATAACCACCTGTCCATCCCATTAAATACTGTCCCCCAGAAAAACCCATGAAGGCAATAAGTCCTGCCATCGATAAAAAAGAAGCTGCTGACATCCAATCTGCAGCTGTTGCCATTCCATTTGCAATAGGATTTACCCCTCCTCCAGCAACATAAAACTCCTTTGTGGAACCTGCCCTAGCAACAATTGCAATAATAATGTAGATTAAAAAAGTAATACCCACCAATAGGTAAGTCCATGTCTGAGTGCTCATACTATTTTAAACTTTAAAGTTCATCGACATCATATTTCTTATCCAACTTATTCATCAAATAAACATACACAAAAATCAATATGACAAATGCATAAATTGAACCTTGATGAGCAAACCAAAAGCCTAAAGGAAAACCTCCCAACATAAATTGATTTAGGTATTCAGCAAATACAATCCCAAAAAGAAAAGAAACAGTAAACCAAATCGCTAAAAGTATTGCTAGATATTTAAGATTGGTTTTCCAATATGTGTTCTTGTTTTTATTCATAATTTCCTTAAATATAAACAATATTTATAGACCAACTTACTTTCATACTTGACCTCTTTAGGTAAATGATCGTAAAAACAAAATGATTAAATCTGTTAGTTACTCAATATTATTTTGAGGCTAGCTCGCCTGAGTTTAGTGAATAAAATTCTTCTTTACACTATATTAAATTCCCAATAGTAGCATCAAACTGAAGCCACACTAGTAAGAAATCTAATATTGAGCTTTACGCCAGAAGACAAATTAATCTCTGAAGGGGATATTTGATCTAAAACTCCTATTCATCCAATCATATGTCTCTTTCATGAATTTATTTTTAGCAGAATTCGATGAAAAAATTGAATTGAGTTTTTTTTGATTCACAGTGTAGTTAATAGGCAACTGAGCCCCTTTAGAACTTTTAAAATTGATGGTCAAGTGCTGTGCTTCCTCATTATCTTTAGCTTTTTCGAGCACTTCAACAATATCTTTAACTATGGTTCTCAAGAGAAGACTTGACTCTAAATGATAGTATTCTGAATCGTTCTGAGTCTGAAAAGGTAAGTCAGTAGGATAATTCAGTTCGCTCTCCTGAGAGAACATATTGACTGAAATGAAAGTAACAAAAAGTAAAGAGAAAATCTTGAACTGATTCATGTTTTTAATATTTGATATTAATAATTCTTATTCGTGGGTGTTATAGGATTCGAACCTATGACCTCTACCCTGTCAAGGTAGCGCTCTAAACCAACTGAGCTAAACACCCTATTGGGTTTTTAATGTTGAATATCAAATATACTATTTAAATAATTTTTGTGTTTACTTTTTTCAATCAATTGCTTCGATTATCTGTTTGTATAACAATCTTACAAGAGACGTTAAAAAGCTTGGAATAAGCTTGGTTAAATTTAATATTAAAAATAAGTGGTGATTGTGATATATAAAATCAAACCGTTTAAAATTGCATAAAAAGTTGCAGGCATTATTTTGATCAATTCATCTTTAATTCCAATTCGAACTAAAATTGCCACTAACATCATAAACATAAGTGCAAATGAAGAAATTAAAAGTACGATTGGATAAAACAATCCAACTAACATTCCTATTCCACCCAGTATCTGAAAACTTCCAATGGTAAAACGATGCTTCAGATATCCCCAACGCTCGAATTCTGCTTTCATTCTTCTGGAACGAAAAGAGGCTACTCCGTAAAATAGAAAAGAGATTCCTGAAAAAATACTTAATAGAATGTTTAGAATCATGGGCTAAAGAAAACCCAAATTGACTGCAGCAACAAACAATGATAAAATCAAAAAGATAAATGAAGGTAAAAATTTAATCCAAGGGTTCTTTACCTTAATATGAGCCAATTGAGCGCACAACATAAAGAATGCCATTGATAAGGATGAAAACAGAACTAGTCCAGGATAAAACACCCCTGCAATCATTAATGCAGAAAGAGAAATTTTAGAAGCTCCCACAATGTTACGCATAATGTCAGAAAGGCCATATTGTTTAAATTCTTTGATGATGTTGTCAAATCTAAACACCCAAACATAGAGTACTGAGATCGCAACAATCAACTGAGCAATAAGAGCAATTTTTTCCATTTCTAATGATTTATTTCAANATACAACAATTTAAGAAACTAAACATCTAGAGTGAAAATTGATCCAAAAAAAGGATCTTTTAGACACTTTTAACTGTGTAACAAAAGTTACATAACTATTGCNTTCAAAGTTTAAATTTGAATATCAATTCTAAAATTGAATTGGTTTATGGTTAAAACCGTTTGGAATAATTCCTTACGGTTTTTTTTTGCTATTCTTTCCTGATCCAATTTTGAGTTCGTCCCAAGATTGAAAACCCTAAAAAACCTCTTACTTTCAAATTATTTTGATCTTCTAACGTAAGATAACAATCGTATACCTTTCCAGACTTAGGATCCAATATCGTTCCATCCTCCCAAGTTCCGTCATTTAAGATAAGATCATTCACTATTACAATTCCTTCAATGGGCTTGTTTTTATTTTCTCCATCACACTCTGTGCATAATTTTCCTTCATCTTCAGGCAACAAAAGTTTAAGAATTTTACCATACAACTTACCGTTTTCTTGATAAATAAGTACTTCTGATTTTTTTTGACCTGTTTCATCATCCTGTGTGATCCAAACCCCTTCAACAGAACTAGGTTGAATTACATTAAAAAATAAAACAGTAATGAGCATTAAAAAATGTGACATATAAATATAAATTGTTGTTGATGTCTAAAAATAAAAAATCTCTTTCTATTTTAGTGTTATTAATCCTTTTAATATGAATTCATTTTTAAATAAATATAAATTTATTTTACTCTTAATTCCCATTGGGCTGTTCATTGCTTTTTTAGATGGAAAAATTTTAGAGGGTTTTTTAGCAACAAATGAAATCCCAGATCATTATATTTTTATTGTTTCATTGGTTTTGGTTGTAATGGGTATTATTATCGCTGTATTACGTTATGACAAGAAAATGAATAAATAGCGTAAAGTCTTCCTTACCTTTGAAAAAAAAGATGCAGCATTTTAGTAAAAAGGACATTGATGAATTGTCTAAAATCTACAAACTAAATTTAATAAACAGTGCCACTGGATATAAATCCGCACAACTTGTGGGAACTGTTTCTCCAGAAGGGAACGAAAACCTAGCCGTTTTCAGTTCTATAGTTCATCTAGGAAGTAAACCTGCGCTGATAGGAATGATTTTAAGACCTACAACGGTCCCAAGGCATACTTATTCAAACATGAAGTCTACAGGAGTTTTTACATTAAATGCAATACACGAAACTCAAATTGAAGAGGCACATCACACTTCTGCTTCTTATCCTGAATCGATTTCAGAATTTGACATGACTCAACTAGAAGTCCAAAAGAGAGAGAATTTTATCGCTCCATTTGTGAAAAATTCACCTATACAAATGGCATGTAAATATGTGAATGAATATCCTATCCTTGAGAATGGTACAATCATGATCGTTGGTAGTATTGAAGACCTTTATATTAACGAATCAATGTTACTTGAAGATGGTTGGGTACAATTAGATTTAGGCGGTGTTGTTACCATTAATGGTTTAGATGGATATGCCTCCACAAAACTCTTAGAACGTTTTCCTTATGCACGACCCAAAAATGATTAATCCCAAATTTACAGAAGCCCTTAGCGAACAATGGGTCAATTATGCTACAGAAAATAGTGAAACCATACCCGAAATTTTAGTAGCACTTGAACGTGAAACCCATCAAAAAATACTACAACCTCGTATGCTTAGCGGTGCTTTACAAGGGAGATTATTGAGTTTAATTTCCCATTTGATCTCACCAAAGTTGATAATTGAAATCGGAACCTATACCGGTTATGCCACACTTTGTTTGGCTGAGGGGCTTCAAGAAAAAGGGGAAATACATACCTTAGACATTAATGAGGAACTTGTCCCCATCCAATCAAAGTTTTTCAATAAGAGTCCCTTCAAGGATCAAATTATTAGTCATCTGGGACCTGCATTGGATCTAATTCCAAAGATTTCAGGCCCTTTTGATTTGGCTTTTATTGATGCCGATAAAGTAAATTATGATACGTATTTTGAAATGCTTCTACCCAAAATGAAGCAAGGTGGATTGATCCTCTCGGATAATGTTTTATGGAGTGGGAAAGTACTCGAAAAAGCAGATCCAAAAGATGAGAGTACTATCGCTTTGCAGCTTTATAATGAGAAATTAAAAAATGACTCTCGAGTAAAAACTGTGTTATTGCCCTTTAGAGATGGACTAACTTTAAGTTGGGTTTGTTAAAGATCTCTTCGAATTGAATCTTCCAAGTCATTAAAATCGCTTTTCACTTTATCCACCTCCTCTTTAATATTNTTGGAAATGGACTTAGTAGGGTTTTCAATATCTACGTCTACCGTTTTTTGAATTTCACTTTTGATTTCATTTGTGGCTTGACGAACTTGTGTCATACCTTTTGCTAGTGTTCGAGCAATGGAAGGAATTTTATCCGCTCCGAAGACAAGTAAAACGATAAAAAAGACGAAGACGATTTCCGCCCCACTAATAAATAAAAGCATTTGCAATCTTTTGAACAAATATAGGAGGATTCTAAAAAAAAACTACTGAATCAACATTAGATTCAGTAGTTTTTCTATCGTTTATCCTTTTATTTTTTCTTTGAATTTATCAAAATCAGACGTACTCTCTTTTTTAGGCCAACTGTTATTGTCCGCATTTACATCTGCTGTTTCTANATCAGGATCTACAGTAACTCCTACCAATTCTTTGTCTGAAGCGATAACTTTTTTGACACTTGCGTCATTTTTTCTCCATAACTGAACAGGATAAGTGACGCGTTCTTTTGTGCCATCAGCATAACTGTACTCCACAATTAAAGGCATTACTAATCCACCGGGCTTTTCAAATTCAACTTCATAAAAATATTTCGGTGGCACCGCACTTGCNGGCAATCCCTCTTCCATCAAATATTCTTTTAAGATTTTAGATCCATCAATAGCATNTTGAGCGGCTACCTTAGGATCAAAAGAATCACTTTCTTCATCGATTTTAAAAACAAGATTAGGTAAATCTTTTAGGTCATAGCCATAGGACTCAAAACGTTCCTTTGTCTTCAAATCGGGCTCGTCTGAAAAATAATATTTTTTAACGTTTTTCACTCCTATATCAACAACATCTGTTGAATAGAACCAGCCTCTCCAAAACCAATCCAAATCTACTGCCGATGCATCTTCCATTGTTCTAAAGAAATCTTCTGGTGTAGGATGTTTAAACATCCATCGTTGNGAATAGGTTTTGAATGCATGATCAAACACCTCTCGTCCCATTACAGTTTCACGAAGTATATTTAAAGCGGTAGCTGGTTTTGCATAGGCATTAGGCCCTAACTGAAATACATTTTCAGGGTTAGACATAATGGGCGAAATAAAGTCTTGATCTCCCGCCATATATGGAACAATTTTTTGAGGATCGCCTCTACGGGAAGGATACTTTTCTAAAGCTCCAATAGACTCNGGATAACGTTCTCCAAATTCTTGTTCAGCTAAGTATTGCATAAAGGTATCTAACCCTTCATCCATCCATCCCCACTGACGTTCATCAGAATTTACAATCATCGGGAAATAATTATGNCCTACCTCATGGATNATCACACTTATCATTCCAAATTTAGTACGATCAGAATAGGTCCCATCTTCATCAGGACGTCCATAATTCCAACAAATCATGGGATATTCCATTCCTTGATTTTTAGCATGAACCGAAACCGCTTTTGGATAGGGATAATCAAAGGTATATTTTGAATATGATTTTAGGGTTTGAAGCACTGCTTTTGTGGAGTATTCCTCCCACAGCGGATTTCCTTCTTTAGGATAGAGTGAAACCGCCATAACTTTTTTAGATCCTACTTGGACGGCTTGTCGTTCCCAAATAAACTTTCTAGATGTAGCAAAACCAAAATCTCGAACATTGATTGCTTTAAATTTCCAAGTGCTCTTTTTAGTTGAAAAGCCAGATTCTTTTGCAGTAGCTTCCTCTTGGGAAACGATAATGACAGGCTTATCAAAACTTGTTGCAGACTCCTGAAAGCGCTTGTACTCTTGACGCGTCAATACGTCTTTTGGATTTTGAAGACTTCCTGTAGCTTCCAATATATGGTCAGAAGGAACGGTTATATTTACTTGGTAGTCACCAAATTCTAATGCAAATTCACCATTACCCCAAAATTGATAATTTTGCCATCCCTCAACATCATTATACACACAAAGTCTTGGGAAAAATTGGGCAATCACATAGGCTTTATTTCCATCCTTTGGAAAAAATTCAAATCCTGATCTTCCGCGTTTTTCCACGTGATCATTGATATTATACCACCATTTAATCTTAAAAACATAGGTTTGTCCTGGAGCAATTGCTTCTGGCAAATCTACCCGCATCATTGTTTGGTTAATTGTGTATTTTAACGCTTTGCCCGTTTCATCAGTAACCCATTCAATATTGAAACCGCCATCAAAAGGATCATTAATAAAATCACTCACAAAACTACTCGGTCGGACGGTTACAGAATTTCCTGCGCCATTTTTTTCTAGATTAGGAGCATCACTTTTACGAATATTCTGATCTAATTGCAACCATAAATAGGGAAGTTGATCTGGAGAATTATTTGTGTATGTAATTGTTTCTTCACCATAAAGTTTGGAAGCAGCATCATCCAACTCTATATCCATTAGATAATCTACTTTTTGTTGGTAATAATCTACACCAGGAGCTCCAGAGGCATTATGATAACGATTCGGATCCGCAAATTGATCATATAATTGTTTGAATTTACTATTGTTGGTGTGTCCTTGTTGAACTTGGGCAGAGGCTGTTATCGTGAGTATAAAAACCGCAGTAAAAAACCCGAGAGAGGTAGATTTAAAATTCGTCATTTACTTGTATTCAGTGTTAAATTAGAGTTGATCGTATTCTACTTATTTAATTCAATTGTAACAGTTTCTTTATCGGAATGAAGTAAAAAACTTTTTCTAATTCCTTGTGATTTGAAATGAATTATATTCTGTTGATCCTCAAATATATTAAAAAAGAAAATGTTTTTAATGTTAAGTTTTTCCGGGATTTCTTCAAGTGGAATTTCTATGTAGCAAAGGCTTACATCATTTCTATATTCTTTTCCTAAAAAAGTAAACTCGAAAACTGTATTCTTTGAAGAAAATTGCAATTTGTTTTTCAACTCCTCANTCAATAAACTATCTATTTGNTTTTGATTTGAATCAGGATCAAGCTTGATGGAGTTATCATTTTTCCTTAAAAGAAATTCAAGATCATCAGTAAAGAATTGTGCGGTGACCTGCAAGGTTTTAATTTCCTTTTTCAGTTCCACTTCAGTTGTACTAACATAAAATTTATGCGTCTGGAATTCAGGGGAAACAAGAGAGGCCAACACAAAATTCAAAACTAAGATTAAGATTTGCATGAGCGATAATTATTGATCGAGAACCGATTTGTACTCCCTGCTTTTGTTAATCAAATAATCAATGAGTTCAAATTGTTTGGTTTGTTTAAGTAAACCACTAGTCTTCATTTGTGAATCGATGTATTCTAAAAAACCAATCACTTGATCGGTTTCCAGTTTCAAATCTTTTTCAAAAAATTCAGTATCGAACACATAGGGTAAAATCTCGCTAGGCTTCATTTTCATCTGTTCTTCCTTACTTTTTCCAGAAAAAGCTTTTCCAATTAATCTCGCGATATTCACAAAATCGATTCCATTGGTAACCAATCGATCGTCNGTTAATCTATTATTTATTTTAGATGACTTGTCTCGTTCATAATCAAACCCTCTAAACTCCTCTTCTTTTAAGTCCAAGAATTTTTGCATTTCTTCTGAAGTAACGACTACCTCTTCTAACTCATTGATGTTTTCATTTACAGAAACTACCAATCTGTTTTTTCTAATAATCTCTTCAGTGATNACTACACTTCTAGTCTTAAACTGCATTGAAGAAAAAATAACTTCGTCTCCAAGTGCTACCTCTATTTCAAACTCCCCATCTTCGTTAGTAATGGTAGTGGTTTGATCGGTATTGTTGACAACATTTGCGGCCACTACATTTATATTTCTGTCAAGCAACTTTCCTTTAATGGATTTACGAACTTGTCCAAAAACAAAAGTGGTCATTAAAAGCGAAAGACATAAAAAAACTGTATTTTTCATCCTATAAAGATAGTTTTCCTTTGAAATTGAATTCTTACAAAGGTGTTAATTTTTTAACAATGAAAGTGGATATAAAAAAAATCAAATCAATTCAAACTTTCGAACTTAGGCATCCTTTATTAAGAAAAGGACAACCTCTCAGTTCGTGCGCGCTAGATTTAGATGATGACCCTAAAAGTTTTCATTTAGGTGCTTACCAGAACAAAAAGCTGGTAGGGATTTTAAGTGCAATGCCCACTCCTTGTCCTGATCAAAAAGCACAAAATGGAATTCAATTTAGAGCTATCGCCGTTCATCCTGACCATCAGCGTACAGGTATCGCGACTCAACTCATTCAAAATGCTTTTTTAATCCTTGATGAAGGAATCAGACCCCATCACATATGGTTAAATGCACGAATAGCAGCAAATACTCTTTATATTGCCAATGGATTTACACCAACAGGCTTTCCCTTTGATATTCATCCAATCGGAACACATCAACGCTTTATTAAACACATGTCCTATGAATCGTAAAACTTTTATCAAAACCAGTATCAGTTTAATGGGAGCCTCAATTGTACCCATTCCATGGACCCAAGAAGAATATCCCGTTTCCATTCTTCTTGGAAAAGGAAATCCAAAACTTCATAGCCCTGAAATTCAATTGTTAAATGCAGTAGGAAATGCTTTTAAAAGAATGCAAGCCGCTGCAAAAAAGGATGGAATCTTACTTGAAATTGTATCCGCCTACAGATCGTTTGAGCGACAAAAAAGCATCTGGAATAGAAAATTTAAACTCAATCAAGAAGAAGGACTTTCCCCAGAGCAAAATATCAATAAAATTATTGAATACTCCACGCTTCCAGGGACTTCAAGACACCATTGGGGAACAGATGTTGATCTTATTGATGGTTCAAAAATAAGAGAAGGAGATGTTCTACTCACTGAAAAGTTTCATAGGAAAGGACCTTATGTTGTCATGAGAAAATGGATGGAAAAGAATGCAGCAACTTATGGGTTTATTCGTCCTTACACAGACAAAAAAANAAGAAAAGGCTTTTACTACGAGCCTTGGCATTACAGTTATGCCCCCATCGCTATCCCTATGCTCAAAAGCTATATGGAATTAGATTTAAAACCCTTACTCTCAACATCTGACTTAGAGGGAAGTATGCATTTAAGTACCCGCTTTTTAACGCGTTATCGAGAAGAAAATATTTTGGGGATAGCTAAAGAATTAAAGACATTCTAAAAAAAGAAGTAATTTAGTAATTCACCAAATCTAAATTACCATGGGAAAAGGAGACCGAAAATCTCGTAGAGGGAAAATAATTAAAGGAAGTTACGGCGTGAGAAGACCGCGTAAAAAAACAAAAAACACTTCAGAAAAAAACTGATTTAACGAACAAAAACTGGATTTAAAGGATCTTTAGTTTCAGACTCATTAAAAGCATAACCCCCTGAAGAGAAGGAAAGAACATCTTCCAATGTTGAAGCGTTATTTTCAATTAAATGTCGTGCCATCATTCCTCGTGCTTTTTTAGCAAAAAACGAGATGATTTTCAGCTTTCCATTTTTAAAATCCTTGAATTGAGGACTAATGATTTCTGCATTGAGCATTTTAGAATCAACAGCGCTAAAATATTCATTACTCGCTAGGTTTACAAAAAGCTCATTTGGTTCCATTTCAGAATTCAATTGCGCAGTGATTTTATCTTTCCAAAAGCTGTATAAGTTTTTATGTGCTCCTACTTTAAAGCTAGTTCCCATTTCCAAACGATAAGGTTGTATGCCATCTAAAGGCTTCAAAAGCCCATATAATCCCGAAAGAATCCGAAGTTGATTTTGCATTTGATCAATCTTTTCATCTGCTAGTGTGTAAGCGTCTAACCCCTGATAAACATCACCATTAAAAGCATAGATCGCAGCTCTAGTATTTTCCTTTGACTCTGGAAGTTGAAAAGCTTGATTGCGCTCCCAATTTAATTCAGCCAACTTGTCTGATATGCTCATCAACTGACTTAACTGTTTGGGTGATTTTTTTTTAAGCAAAGAATTAATCTTTTCCGCCTCTCCGCTAAAGTGAGGTTGGGTTTGGATTGATGTAGGAAGCTGCTTGTCAAACTGTAAAGACTTGGCAGGTGAGATAACCATTTTCATACTTCTGTTTTTACCAAAAATACAAGGTTTTACTATCGATTACAAGTCAATAGAATCAAAGCTTGATATACTTGTATTACAAATTCTTATGTTGTGCGTACTGGCGCCACTTTTCTAATGCCGATTTAAAATCCTCTGGTAAAGGGGTTTCAAACGCCATTTTTTCACCAGTTGAGGGGTGAATAAACCCAAGAGTTTGAGCATGTAACGCTTGACGTGGCAACAATGCAAAACAGTTGTCTACAAACTGTTTATATTTAGTAAAACTGGTCCCTTTGAGTATTTTATCGCCTCCATAACGTGCATCATTAAATAGAGTATGTCCAATAAACTTGAGGTGCGCTCTTATCTGGTGTGTTCTTCCAGTTTCAAGCTGACATTCAATTAATGTTACATAACCAAAGCGCTCTAAAACTTTAAAATGAGTTTTCGCTTCTTTTCCCTGAGAATTATCCTCAAAAACAGCCATTTGTAGTCTATTTTTAGGATGACGACCGATAGCACCTTCAATGCTACCTTCATCTTCTTTAACATCTCCCCACACTAGTGCTACATACCTTCGTTCTGAGCTTTTATCAAAAAACTGTTTTGCCAAATGAGTCATCGCCTGTTCCGTCTTAGCCACCACTAAAAGTCCACTTGTGTCTTTATCAATACGATGAACCAAACCGGGACGCTCATTTGAATTCTTGGGCAATTGGTCAAAATGGTACAATAAGCCGTTTAACAAAGTTCCTGAATAATTTCCATGCCCAGGATGTACGACAAGTCCTGCTGGTTTATTTACCACTACCAAAATGTCATCTTCATAAACGATGTCTAAAGAAATATCCTCTGGCACAAGTAAATTCTCGTAAGGTGGATGTGAAAAAAGAACCTTGACCTCATCCCCTCCTTTTACTTTGTAATTTGATTTTACCTCAGTTCCATCAACAAATATACTTCCTGCTTTGGCTGCTTGCTGAATCTTATTACGAGTGACATTTTCTACTCTAGCCATTAAAAACTTATCGACACGTAACGGAGATTGTCCCGGATCTGCAATAAAAGCATAATGTTCATAGAGTGTATCAGAAGATTGAATCTCTTCTAGAGGATTTTTATCGTTTTCCATTTCCTAAAACTAAATCAATTTTTGTGGTTTTGGGAAGTAATATTCCAGGCTCAATTTTCTTGCCTTGATATTTAATTTCCAAAACCATGTCTTTTCCAATGTTATCTTGATAGGTGATCTCACCCAACTCAAAACCAACAGCTTTAAGAATGGATTCAGCATTACGCTTTGTGATTTGTATTAAGTTTGGCACAGTAATCTCTCTGTAACCTGATGGATTTACAGTAAGGTAAATTTTTCTGTTTTTTTTCACTTCACTATCGGCAGTTGGTAAATGTGCAATTACTGAAAGTGGAGGTAAACTTGGAACAAACTTTGTTGAATCAATAACCTCAAAACGCAAATTTTGCTCTACCATGATGGAAGGAAGTGCCTCCAAAGGAATACCTTTTAAATTTGGAACCTTTTGATATTCATTATGATTTGTTATGAGTTTAAGACCCATGGAAATTCCTGCAAAAACCAAAAGCGTTGTGAGGCCAATTAGCAATAGCTGTTTCAAAAACATTTTACTAAACAAAAATCGTAAAAATATCATGTTGTAAATTTCAATGCTAAGATAATAAAACCTTGGCTTTTCGATTGCTTTGAAATCATTTACCTTTGTAAAATATCCAAAAAAAATGGGGAAGAAAAAGCTTGGTGTTGTTTGTGGGGGATTTACCTCAGAATATGAAATTTCGCTTCTTAGCGGAAAAACTGTTTTCAACACACTTGACCGCTCACTTTGGGAGGTTTTTTTGATCACAATCAATCAAAATACATGGTCTGCAATTGACGATCAAAAAAATCATTACACTGTTTCCAAAGGAGACTTTTCGCTTCAATCAGAAACAAATACCCTTGATCTTGACCTAATTTTTAATGTTATTCATGGGGCGCCTGGGGAAAATGGTCAACTTGCAGCATTATGGGAACTCTTAAATATCCCCTTTTCCAGCTGTGACAGTTATACTTCAGGATTGACCTATAACAAAAGAGACTGCCTTTCGGTTTTAAGAGAACTAAATGTTCCTACGGCCAAACATTATTCCATTGATCATGGTCAAAATATAGACACTGAGGCCATAGAAAGAAGAGTTGGGTTTCCTTGTTTTGTCAAGGCAAATAGAGCTGGAAGTAGTTTTGGAGTTTTTAAAGTCAAAGAAAAGTCTCAGCTAACTCCCTCCATTCAAAAAGCTTTTAAAGAAGACTCTCAAATCATTATAGAAAGTGCTTTAGAAGGAAGAGAAGTATCCGTTGGTGTGGCTGCATATGAAGGAGAAATTCATGTTCTTCCCATAACAGAGATCATTACTGAAAATGAATTCTTTGATTACGCTGCCAAATACGAAGGTAAATCTGAAGAAATTACTCCAGCAAATATCCCCATAGAATGGAAGGAAAAAACTGAAAAATGGTCAAAAGAAATCTATCGTAAATTAGGACTCAAAGGTGTTGTTCGAAGTGAATTTATATTTGTTGATGGAGAACCGCATTTACTCGAAATTAATACTGTTCCGGGAATTACAACAAATAGTATTATCCCCCAACAAGTAGCTGCAATGGGAATGGACCTTTCCCGATTTTTTAATTTACTTTTACTAGAGATCTTAGATAAAAAATAAACTCATGAAAAAATATGTTTTTCCAGGTTCATTTGACCCTATCACTTTAGGGCATCAAGATATTATTGAAAGAGCGCTTCCTCTATGTGATTCATTGATTATTGCCGTAGGGGAAAATAGTGACAAAAAGTATATGTTCTCTCTTCAAAAAAGAGTGGAATTTATTTCCAAAACATTTGCAGACGAACCAAAAATCAGTGTTGAAACATATCAAGGGCTTACGGTCAATTTCTGTAAGGAAGTTGAAGCTACTGCACTTTTAAGAGGTTTAAGAAATCCAGCAGATTTTGAATTTGAAAAAAGTATTGCTCAGATAAACAGAAGACTATCTAATATTGATACAGTGTTTTTATTAACCTCTGCAGATCACTCTTATATTAGTAGTGGCATCGTAAGAGAAATAATGAATCATAAAGGTGATTATTCTTCCCTAGTCCCAAATGCTGTTAAGAGATAATCTAGTCCACTTCTTCTAAAAGAATCTTGATATTTTCATATGCATTTTCCTTTAGTGAAGGAAATTCACTTGTAGTTTTCCAAACTGCACTCTGAATATTTTCTTCTAGTTGTGGTGTTAAAGGAGCATTAGAATTAGTCTTCATTAAAAACCAATAGGTTTTTTTAAGTTTATATTTCCCATTGGCATTGTACACATGATAAGTAGTAGGCATTGGCTTTTTAACAACCAAATCCGCAACACCCGTCTCTTCCATGACTTCACGCACAGCAGCATCAATAATGACCTCTCTTTTTTCAACTTTTCCTTTAGGAAGATCCCATTTATCATTTCGATAAATGAAAAGATAACTCCCATTTGAATGCGCCACCAAACCACCGGCAGCTTCTACACATGGAAATTTCTTTAAAAAATGCTTTTGCAGTTTTACCTCATCGCTATGATATAAATACACGCCAGTCACACGTTTACTTTTCAACGCTTTGATTATGGATTCAGCAGTAGAAAACTTTATATGAAAAAGAGGTGTTTCGTCAGAATTTTTATTTAAATCTGAAGTGAAAAAAAGTGGTTTCTGATTGTAAAAAACTTTATACATTTGCTTATGATAATTAATCAAAATATAGCTCAGCAAACCGCTGAATTTCTCTTACAAATTAATGCAATTAAATTGAATCCAAAAAATCCATTTACATGGGCAAGTGGATGGAAATCTCCAATTTATTGTGATAACCGTGTAGCACTATCCTATCCTGAGGTTAGAACTTTCTTAAGCAAAACTATCGCTCAAGAAATTAAAAACCAATTTGACACCAACATTGTAATTGCTGGAGTTGCCACTGGAGCAATTGGCATGGGAATGTTGGTCGCTCAAGAATTGAATCTTCCTTTTATTTATGTTCGTCCTGAAGCCAAAAAACATGGAAGACAAAATCAAATTGAAGGAGCCCTAGAAGCGGGTGAAAAAGTTGTAGTTATAGAGGATTTAATCAGTACCGGAATGAGTAGTCTTAATGCTGTAGATGCGCTTCACAACGCAGGTGCTAAGGTTTTAAGCATGTATGCACTCTTCACTTATGGATTTGAAAAGGCAGAAAAAGCATTCGATAAAGCAGGTGTTACACTTCACACGCTTTGTGATTATGATTTATTACTTCCTGTAGCTTTGGGAGCAAATAAAATTTCTCAATTAGAATCTGAAAATTTAAAAACCTGGAGAAAAGATCCTGCAAATTGGGAACCTTCCAAGGATTAATTTTCATAGTCCATTTTAATTTCACCAGAATTAAATTCTACTACTCTTCCTGTTTCATCCTCAAGAAGGAGCGAACCTGAGGGGGACACTCCTCTAAGAATGGCAGTAAACGGAATTCCTTTATCTTCAAAAACAGTCACTTTGTCTTTTTTCCAAAGTAAACTTGAGTAGTCCGAAATCAATGTTTCTTTAGATATCGATTGTAAGGAAAAAAGTGACTTTTCTAGTTGTGCTTTTAGACGATCAAAAACATGCTGCTTATCCAAATTTTTATTGATCACAGCTGCCAGAGAAGTAGCATTAGGTAACCCATGAAATTCAGTTTGATTAATATTTATCCCAATTCCAATAATGGACGCTTTTAAATCTTTCTTTTTAAAAATATTTTCAATGAGGATTCCAGCGATTTTTTTGTTGTCTGCCATAATGTCGTTTGGCCATTTAATGCACAGATTAGGAATATTAAAAGATTGCAACGCGTTTATAATTCCTAAAGAAACTGCCATACTAATCAGAAAATTATTGGTTGTAGGAAAATGATCGTATGTCTTATAAACACTAAAGGTCAAGCTGTCTTTTGGATTTGAAATCCACATCTTATCACGCTGTCCTCTTCCTGAAGTTTGATTCTTTGCCCACACTAAATCACCATCCTGACACACCCCTTTTTGATGCTTTTCTTTTAAAAAATCATTGGTTGATGGGGTGGCATTAAGTTTGATTATATTAAAATAGCTCATAGAAGTGGATGTAACCGACTCAAAAAGTAATAAATTTGTGAAAAAGAGCACTATTTAATGACAAATAAAATTGAAAGTAAACCAATTCTCTTGGACGAAATCGTTCATGGTATTGAAAACGTAAAAGGAGAAGATATTCAAGTATTAGATTTAAGAGAAATTGATAATACGCCTTGTGATTATTTTGTCATCTGCAGTGGGAATTCCAACACACAAGTTTCCGCAATTGTAGGTTCAGTTCAGAAAAACGTGAGCAAATTGCTAAAAGAAAAACCATTTCACACTGAGGGTTCAGATGTGGCGGAATGGGTTTTGATAGATTATGTAAATGTAGTAGTACATGTCTTTCAAAAACAAATACGTGAATATTACAATATCGAAGAACTTTGGGGAGATGCAAAAACCACCCAAATCACTTCGAATTATTAAAAACTATGAAAGAAGAAAAAAAACCAACCACACCTAAATTTAATATTTACTGGCTCTATGGTGCAATTATTTTTGCATTACTCGCTATGAGTNTCTTNGGAGGAAGTGATTCTTGGCAAAGTGTGAGCAAAACCAATATTTCAAGTTTCGAAAAGTATTTGAATGCAGGAGACGTNAGTCAAGTTGTTGTAATTCGAAACAAAAGCAGTGTNAGAGTAACCTTAACACCTGATGCACTTAGTAAAAGTGATCACAAAGATGTAATTGGTAAAAATCTTTTGGGACAAGACAACTCAAGTGGACCTCACTATCAATTTGAAGTAGGAAGTCTTGAGCTTTTTGAAGAGAAATTAGAAAAGGCCAGGGCCAATGGCGTTCCATTTAGACTAGAATTCATTACTGTTGAAAACCGATGGGCAGATACATTAATCGGTTTCTTACCTATCATCATTATCATCGGAGTATGGATTTTCTTAATGAGAAGAATGTCTGGGGGTGCTGGAGGTGGTGCTGGAGGTCAGATTTTTAATATTGGAAAATCCAAAGCAAAGTTATTTGACAAAAACACCGACGTAAAAACAACATTCAAAGATGTTGCAGGACTAGAAGGAGCAAAAGAGGAAATTCAAGAAATTGTTGATTTTCTTAAAAATCCANGTAAATATACAGTTCTAGGAGGTAAAATTCCTAAAGGTGCTCTTTTAGTAGGTTCTCCTGGTACAGGAAAAACACTTCTTGCAAAAGCTGTCGCTGGTGAAGCAAAGGTGCCTTTCTTTTCACTTTCTGGTTCAGATTTTGTTGAGATGTTTGTAGGAGTTGGTGCTTCAAGAGTACGAGATTTATTCAAACAAGCGAAAGACAAATCCCCAGCAATAATTTTCATTGATGAAATTGATGCTATCGGAAGAGCGAGGGGAAAGAGTAATATGACTGGGTCAAACGATGAAAGAGAAAATACGCTCAATCAACTTTTAACCGAAATGGATGGATTTGGAACCGATACGAATGTCATTGTATTAGCAGCTACAAACCGTGCAGATGTTTTAGACAAAGCCTTAATGCGAGCAGGACGTTTTGACCGTCAAATCTATGTGGATTTACCGGATTTAAATGAACGCAAAGAAATATTCAAAGTACACTTAAAGCCAATCAAAGCAATAAAATCTTTGGATGTTGACTTTCTTGCAAAACAAACTCCCGGTTTTTCTGGTGCAGACATCGCAAATGTTTGTAACGAAGCCGCTTTAATTGCAGCTCGTGGAAATAAAAAAACCGTTGGGAAACAAGATTTTCTTGATGCAGTTGACCGTATTGTTGGTGGTCTTGAAAAGAAAAATAAGATTATCACTCCAGAGGAAAAGAAAACGATTGCCTATCACGAAGCTGGACATGCCCTAGTAAGCTGGTTGCTAGAACATGCCGCTCCGCTTGTGAAAGTAACAATTGTCCCAAGAGGACAATCCCTAGGGGCAGCGTGGTACCTTCCTGAAGAACGTCAAATTGTAAGAACAGAACAGATGCTCGATGAAATGTGTGCCACTTTAGGTGGAAGAGCCGCTGAGAAAGTAATGTTTGATAAAATCTCGACCGGTGCACTTAGCGATTTAGAAAAAGTAACCAAACAAGCTAGAGCTATGGTATCTGTCTATGGTCTGAACGACGCTATTGGAAATTTAACCTATTACGATTCTACAGGACAATCTGAATATAACTTCAGCAAACCTTATTCTGAAGAGACCGCACAAAAAATTGATCACGAGATTTCAGGAATTATCGAAAAACAATACGCAAGAGCAATTGAGATTTTGAATCTTTCAAAAGATAAATTAATTGAATTAGCAGAGCGTCTTTTAGAAAAAGAAGTTATCTTCAAGGATGATTTGGAGACAATTTTAGGGAAACGGCCTTTCAAAACAAATAGTGAAAAAATAGAAGAAGCAAAGCTGCTCAAAAACAAATAGAAGCAAAACACATGGGGATATGGGATAAACTTTTTGGTAAAAAAACTAAGAGTGTCTCTGATAAAAGTCCCTACCTTCCCTCTGAGGAAATCCCCGTGGATATTAAATTTGCTGAAACCTTTACCAATAAAGGAGGACACTTTCTTTTCTGTGAATCTGTTGAGCAAATTTCATTAAACATAGATGCGATTTGTTTAGAAAATCATTGGGAAAAAGAACACATACTAAGCTTAAACGAAGCAGTGGCAGATCAATTCAAATTGACCTCAATTCGTGAGACTTCTGGTGATCTTAAAGTGTATCAAGCTGCAGTAATGTATTGCGAATATATGATCAGTAACACCGGTAAATTTTTGTTAAGCGAACACCAGATNAAACATTTCAATCTAACAGATATTCCCAAAACGGTAATAATTATTGCGAAAACAAATCAGATTGTGAGAGATGTTAGTCAAGGAATGAGCTCAATCAAAAATAAATACAAAAAGACAATTCCAACAAACATTACCAGTCTGGAGCCCAAAACGGAAGATGATGNGGAAAAAGCATTTTCTNAATCTGAGACAAGTGCAAAAAACATATATTTGCTCTTAGAAGATTAATTTAAAAATATGCGTGAAATTACGATAAGAAGTCTCTCTGGTCTTCTCTATGTAGCAATAATTGTTTCTTCTGCTTTGTTTTCAAATCTAGCCTTAATTGGTNTTCTTTTTATATTTTCTGCTCTAGCGCTGTTCGAATTCCAAAGNTTGTTGCACTATAAAAGTCCAGTTCCTTTTCTGTTTTTTGGACTACTAGCTTATCAATTATATATTGATAAACCCCTAGAAATTTTGCACTTTGGCCTTTTGACTTTATGTATTCTTGTTAATATTCTACTCGCAGTAATGTTAATTAAGAAAAAAAACTTTGTCTTTAATCCCTACCAAAAAAGTGGNCTCACTCTTTTTTACCTTATAAGTTCTGGATACTTTATACTAGCCACAACTGGATTTGAGACACACTGGATGAATGGCATCACCTTGTGTATGTATTTTCTAATTTGGATCAATAATAGTTTTGCTTATTTATCGGGGAAGAAGTGGGGAAAAACACCTTTATTTCCAGAAGTTTCTCCAAAAAAAACCTGGGAAGGATTCTGGGGTGGNGCNCTAGCTTGTATATTGCTTAGTGTGGTGTTATNCCGTTTTAATCAAGATTTTGAATTATGGGTTTATCTCATTTTAGCGGTTATCATAATTATTGCAGCAACTATAGGAGATCTTATACAATCAAAATTTAAACGCGAAGCAAAAGTAAAAGATAGCGGTTCACTAATTCCAGGTCATGGAGGTTTTTATGACCGTATGGACAGCGTTCTTTACACAGCTCCTTTTGTCAATTTATTTTTAATTTTAGTCCATTATGTTTCATAAAGAAGGATATCAAATCATCATGACCACTTTTGTTATCACTGCAGCAATTGCCGTTTTAGCAGAATATAAAATAGATCTTCAAGTGTTGAAAATTGGGGTACAACTCATTGCCTTAGTCATGCTTATTTTGGTACTTCAGTTTTTCAGAAATCCAAAAAGAGTAACACAAAAAAACGAAAAACAACTCATAGCTCCAGTTGACGGAAAAGTGGTTATCATTGAAGAAGTTTTTGAAAAAGAATACTTTAAAGACAAAAGACTCCAAGTATCCATTTTCATGTCTCCATTAAACGTTCATGTGACGCGTTATACTATGAGTGGTAAAGTTCAGTTTAGCAAATACCATCCTGGAAAATACCTAGTGGCCTGGCATCCAAAATCGTCAGAGTTAAATGAACGAACAACTATTGTTTTGAAAAACGACATTTTTGGTGAAGTACTTTACCGTCAAATAGCAGGAGCTGTTGCAAGACGAATCGTCAACTATGCCAAAGAGGGTATGGAAGTTGAGCAAGGCACAGACGCTGGATTCATCAAATTTGGTTCTCGAATTGATTTGTTTCTCCCCTTGGGAACCAAACTAGATATTGCTTTAAATGATGTTGTCAAAGGAGGAATTCAACCCATTGCCCATAAAGCTTAAAGCAAGCTTAAACTCTTTTGTAGCATTGTAATTTTCTCTTCAGCATCAGAAGCTTTTTTTCGTTCAATGGCAATCACCTGTTCTGGTGCGTTAGCTACAAAACGTTCATTAGCTAATTTTTTTTCTACTGAAGCTAAAAACCCTTGAGTATATTTCAATTCAGCTTGAAGTTTTTCTTTTTCAGCTTCAGGATCCTCTGGAGCAAGAGTTGGAATAAAGAATTCTATTTTAGAAACTCTAAAGCTCCCTCCGTTAATTTTTTCTGGTGCTTGAGAATAAATTATTTCATCCAACATTCCCAATTTCACAATACTGGCTTGATAGGGTAATTCCTTTTCAGAATTTGTAACATATACCGTTATTTTTTCTTTGAACGAAATGTTTTTATCCTTTCTAAAATTTCTTATACCTGCAACAATCTCTTTAGTGATCTCAAAATCTGTAATTAATCCATTGTCAAATGACAAGACCTCTGGCCAAGAAGAAACAGTTAAGGCTTGATTTACTTCTCTTTCACTGATATAATGCCACAACTCTTCTGTCAAAAAGGGCATAAAAGGATGCAATAAACGCAGGTTATTTTCAAATAAACGAATTATTCTAGCATGAGTTTCAGCATCTATAGGCTTTCCATATGCTGGTTTTGCCAACTCAAGAAGCCAAGAACAAAAATCATCCCATATTAGTTTATAGGTTGTCATTAAAGCGTCAGAAATTCGGTACTTTTCAAAATTTTCGTCAACCCATTGAATGGTTTTATTAAAATGATTTTCATACCAATCCAAAGCTTCAACAGCAGCAACTGATGGTTTTATCGTTTTCTCTATTTCCCAGCCATCAATCAAACGGTAAGCGTTCCAAATTTTATTCGCAAAGTTCTTTCCTTGTTGACAGAGATTCTCATCAAATAGAAGATCATTCCCGGCAGCAGAACTTAACATGAGACCAACACGAACGGCATCGGCACCATAACTTTCAATCAGTTTTAAGGCATCTGGAGAGTTCCCTAACTGTTTGGACATCTTTCTCCCTTTCTCATCACGAACAAGTCCAGTTAAATAAACTTTAGAAAATGGTTTTTCTTTTCTGAATTCATAACCTGAAATAATCATTCTTGCTACCCAGAAAAATAAAATATCTGGACCCGTAACTAAATCTTGTGTTGGATAATAGTAGTTTACCTCTTCATTTTCTGGATTTCGTATCCCATCAAAAACTGAAATTGGCCATAACCAAGAAGAAAACCATGTGTCTAGAACATCTTCATCTTGTTGAAGATCTGCCTTTGTCAAAGAGGTATTACCCGATTTTTTTTGCGCCGCATCTAGTGCTTCTTCAGGAGTCAAAGCAACCACAAAATCATCTTTTCCACTTCCATAGTAATAAGCAGGGATACGCTGACCCCACCACAATTGTCTTGAAATATTCCAATCTCGAATGTTTTCCATCCAATGACGGTAGGTGTTTTTAAATTTTTCAGGCAATANTGCAATCTCATCAGAATGTAAAACCGCTTCAATTGCAGGCTGAGCAAGTTGCTCCATTTTCAAGAACCATTGATCAGATAAACGTGGTTCTATCACTGCTTTTGTGCGTTCCGAGGTTCCTACTTTGTGAACATGAGGTTCTNTTTTAACCAAAACACCTAATGTATCTAAGGCTTTAACTATTTTCTTCCGAGCGACAAAGCGATCTAATCCTTCAAATTCTAGACCGTGTTCATTGAGTGTGGCATCGGCATTAAAAATATCGATTACGTCTAAATTATGTTTTTCTCCAAGTGCTTTGTCATTCAAATCATGGGCAGGAGTTACTTTTAAACAACCTGTTCCAAAATCCATGGCCACGTATTCATCTTCAATTATAGGTATTGAACGATTTGCAATAGGAACTACAAGACGTTTTCCCTTTAAACCATGATAACGTTCATCTTCAGGATTGATACAAACTGCCGTATCTCCTAATAAGGTTTCAGGTCGCGTTGTGGCAATAATTACTCTCTCATTAGAATCTTCTACTTGGTAGGCAATGTGATAAAGATTTCCTGACTTTTCTTCATAAATTACTTCCTCATCTGACAAAGTAGTTTGTGCTTCAGGATCCCAATTTACCATTCTAAAACCACGATATATCAACCCTTTATTGTGTAAATCAATAAAAACACGAAGTACGGACTCAGACATTTCAGGGTCAAGTGTGAACTTTGTTCGATCCCAATCACAACTACAACCTAACTTTTTGAGCTGTTCCAAAATAACACCTCCATATTCATGAGTCCAATCCCATGCATGCTCTAAAAAGGCTTCTCTGCTTAAACTGCTTTTTTCAATTCCTTCCTCCTTGAGTTTTGCAACTACCTTTGCTTCAGTAGCAATGGACGCATGATCGGTTCCAGGGACCCAACAGGCATTGAAACCTCGCATACGCGCTCTCCTAATAATTATATCTTGTAATGAATTATTAAGCATATGTCCCATATGCAGCACTCCTGTCACATTAGGCGGTGGAATTACAATAGTATAGGGCTCGCGATCATCAGGAACGGATTTAAAATACTCATTTTCTTGCCAGAAAGCGTACCATTTACTCTCTACCTGCCTAGAATCAAACTTGGAGGGAATTTCCATAAAAATTTTGGTCTAATTTTTGATTTACAAAAGTAGGGACACTTATGGTATAATAAAAATTGACATCCCGAATTGAAAGAAAATTTTTAACTTTACTTTTCTTAAAAAACCAAATTATGAAATTAAAACACTACTTAAACCTATTCCTCCTTTGTGCAATAACACCTGCATTTGCCCAAGAAACAGGAGCTCAAATCAATTTTGAAACCACTACAATTGACTACGGAACCATTGCCAATGGAAGTAATGGTGAACGTGTTTTTAGTTTTACAAATTCTGGTTCCGAAGCATTAATCATTAAGAATGTTCAATCCAGTTGTGGATGTACCATACCAAAAAAACCAGAGGGACCCATTGCTCCAGGGGAAACGAGTGAAATCATTGTAAGATATGATACCAAACGCACAGGTCCATTTAGAAAAACAATTACAGTCACAACTAATGTAGAACAAAACACGATAGTTGCTCTAAAAATTAAAGGAACTGTTCTTCCCAAAGAATAAGATTCAAAAAAGAATTAACCTTACACAGCAGAACTTTTTAACACGATCTCTATTCGTTTTAAATTAATTTATTCCCTAATTTTTTATTTTAAAGTTTTTCGTTTGTGCTTAAGAATTTTTTTTTTAGCATTTTTGCCTTTTAATTTGGCATGCCACATTTATCCAACAAGGGAATCCAACTTCCCACTTCACCCATACGGAAACTAGTCGTTTATTCAGACCAAGCAAAAGCGAAGGGTATTGAGGTATATCACCTCAATATCGGACAACCTGATATAGCGGCTCCAAAAGAAGCTATAGAGGCAGTTAAAAACGCTGACCTTACGCTACTCCCATACGGACCCTCTCAGGGCACCTTAACCTATCGCCAAAAGCTTTGTGCCTATTATAAAAAACATGATATAAGTGTAGAACCAGATGATGTTCTTGTAACTACTGGAGCTAGTGAGGCCTTAACCTTTGCACTCAATGTGATTTGCGATGCAGGTGATGAAATCATCATTCCAGAACCTTTTTATGCCAATTATAATGGTTTTGCAAGTGCAGCGAGTGTGGATGTAATCCCAGTAGTATCTGAGTTTACTTCTCAGTTTCAGCTACCCGCTTTGGAAAATATTAGTGGAAAAATTACTGAAAAAACTAAGGCTATCTTATTATGCAATCCTAGCAATCCAACAGGATATGTTTACAGTAAAAAAGAGATCAATGCACTAGTCGAATTGGCCATTGAAAAGGATATTTTTTTGATAGTAGATGAAGTCTATCGTGAGTTTATTCATGGTGGAAATGAGCATTACTCCGTTTTACAACATCCAAAAGGAGCTAATCATACCGTCATGATCGATTCAGTTTCGAAGCGATACAGTCTTTGTGGAGCTAGAGTGGGATGTATTGTATCAAAAAATAATGCGCTCATAGAAAATGTTTTAAAGTTTGCTCATCTAAGACTTTCCCCACCCACTTATGCTTTGATGGCAAGTGAGGCTGCCTTGGATGCTCCAGCTAGTTATCTTGAAGAAGTTATTGCTGAATATGGAAAACGCAGAGATGTTTTAATTGAACATTTAGAAAAAATACCAAATGTAGAAGTCTCACATCCCATGGGAGCTTTTTATTGTATTGCCAAACTACCGGTTGCAGATGCAGAAGATTTTTCTAAATACTTGCTCACTGATTTTAATGATGACAATCAAACTGTGATGCTAGCACCTGCGAGAGGTTTTTATTCTACACCCGGAATCGGTCTTAATGAAGTTCGAATTGCCTTTATTTTAGACAGTAAAAAATTGATTCGAGCGGTAAGTATTTTAGAAAAGGCTTTAATAGCCTACCAGAAATTAGTATCTTGAAATATGCTCAAGCTTAAGGAAAATGTTTCTTTAAAAAAATACAATTCCTTTGGAATAGAGGTGTTTACAGAAAAGTTTTTTTTACTCACCAAAACCTCCCAATTAAAAGAATTATTCTCTCAGTTTCAGAAAGAATCGATTAGAGTTCACGGTGGCGGAAGCAATATGCTACTCACAAAGGATTATGATGGAATAACGCTTGTCATTGCCAACAAAGGAATTTCTGTTTTAAACGAAACTGAAACGTCAGTTTTGGTCAGCGTTCAAGCTGGAGAAAACTGGCATGAATTTGTCCTTTGGTGTTTAAAACATAATTATGGCGGAGTTGAAAATCTGGCCTTAATTCCTGGAAGTGTGGGTGCCTCTCCAATTCAAAATATTGGAGCCTATGGAGTTGAATTAAAATCGGTTTTTCACAGTTGTGAAGTGTTTGAAATTGAAAATCAAAGCTTCAAAACCCTCTCAAATGAAGACTGCCTTTTTGGATATCGAGATTCCATTTTCAAAAAGAAAAGCAAAGGAAAATACATTATTACAAGTGTTTGTTTTCAACTTCAAAAGCCTCCGCATCAACTTCAAATAGGTTATGGTGACATTAAAAATCAATTGTCTGGAAAACAACACAGCATACAAGAAGTTGCAAAAGCTGTCATTGCCATACGACAATCCAAACTTCCCGACCCCAAAGAAATCGGAAATAGTGGAAGTTTTTTTAAAAACCCCATCCTATCCAAAACACATTTTGAAACTTTATTGAAAATTCATCCTGAACTCCCAAATTATCCTACACCAGAGGGCACTGTAAAAATCCCTGCAGCTTGGTTAATCGAAAAAATGGGGTTCAAAGGAATTCGTGAAGGTGATGCAGGAGTGCATCGCCAACAAGCACTCGTCCTTGTTAATTATAAGAATGCTACAGGAAATCAAATTCTAGCACTTGCGCGAAAAATTCAAAAAGCTGCTGAAGAAAAGTTTACTATTAAACTAGAAACAGAGGTCAATATCCTCTAATCTTATTCTTTATTCTTTGAGTCTATTTGAATGGTGACTGGTCCATCGTTAACCAGAGCAACCTCCATATCAGCTCCAAAAGTCCCTGAAACAATTTTCTTGCCCAGTTTTTCTTGAGCGGTTTTCAAAAAGAATTCATAAAGTGGGATTGCATGCTCATGCTTTGCTGCCCTTATATAGGAAGGTCGATTTCCCTTTTTTGTAGCCGCCATTAAAGTAAATTGACTCACTACCAATAAAGATCCCTCTCTCTCCAATAAAGATTGATTCATTACTCCATGTGCATCATTGAAAATCCGCATATTCACTACTTTATTTACAAGCCACAATACATCAGTCGGTTCGTCTGCTGTTTCAATACCCAATAAAACCACCAAACCTTCTCCGATCTCTCTTTTTTCCGTTTGATTTATAAGAACGTGAGCGCGAAGCACTCTTTGAATTACGACTCGCATTGTTAATTTCTATAAGGGGAATCTTCCTCCATCATTTGTACATACGAAGTATAACGTGAAAGGGCAATTTCCTCGTTTTCAACTGCATCAATGATGGCGCATTTTGGTTCATTAATATGAATACAATTATGGAATTTACAATCCATTTTTCGCTTATAAAACTCGGGGAAATAATTACCGATTTCTTCAGGTAACATATCCACAACTCCAAAACCTTTAATTCCAGGGGTATCAATAATTTTTATTCCATCGGACAAAGCAAACATTTCTGCAAAAGTTGTAGTATGCATCCCCTGTTGGTGTTGTTTAGAGATCGCTGCTGTTTTTAGAGCTAGTTCTGGAGAAATAGCATTCACCAAGGTGGACTTCCCTACCCCACTGTGACCTGAAAACATACTCACCTTATCTTGCATTAATGTTTTAATCGTATCAACACCTTTTCCATCGATTGCAGAAATCGCTTGAGTAACATATCCAATCTCTTGATAAATATTTTGAAGCATTTTCAAGTCATCCAATTCGGCATTAGTGTAGGTGTCAATTTTATTAAACAACAAAACAGCAGGAATTTGATAGGCCTCGGCCGTAACCAAAAAACGATCTATAAAGGCAGGAAACGTAGGAGGGTTATTTANCGTAACCAATAAAAAGACCTGATCAATATTGGACGCGATGATGTGGGTTTGTTTGGAAAGATTAACAGATTTTCTAACAATATAATTCTGTCTTTCTTCAATCTGAGTTATATTTCCCTCATTGGCTTGGGCATGAGAATCTATTTCAAAATGAACTCTGTCGCCCACCGCTACTGGATTCGTACTCTTAATCCCTTTCAAACGTAACTTACCCTTGATTCGACATTCATAAAAAACGCCCTGGGATTCAACAGTGTACCAACTTCCTGTAGACCGATAAACAATGCCTTTTTTCAAATATTTTATTTACAAAGTAACAGCTTTTTTTTCAGCCATAAGGGTTCTAGGAGGTGAGGAGTAATTTGTATCTTTGCAAAAACAATATACATGGCCCAAAAAACCCTTTTAATGATTCTTGATGGTTGGGGAAATTCTCCTGATCCATCAGTCTCTGCAGTTGATCAAGCAAAAACACCTTTCATAGACTCCCTCTATAAAAAGTATTCATCCAATACCCTTAGAACCGACGGAGAACATGTAGGCCTGCCAGAAGGTCAAATGGGAAATAGTGAAGTAGGTCATATGAATTTGGGTGCGGGTCGAATTGTATATCAAGATTTAGCTAAAATAAATCTAGCCGTAGAAAAGGATGAATTAAGAAACGAAAAAGTACTTACTGAAAGCTTGGAATACGCCAAGAAAGAAGGGAAAAAAGTCCATCTATTAGGATTATTATCAGACGGGGGGGTCCATTCCCACATCAATCATATTGAGGGACTCCTAGATCTTATTGGAGAATATAATTTGAATGATGTATTCCTCCATGCTTTTTCAGATGGAAGAGATGTTGATCCACAATCTGGAAAAAGTTATGTGGAACGCATTGAAAAAAAATTAGCTAAAACGGGGGCACAATTGGCTTCCATNATTGGGCGCTATTATGCTATGGATCGTGACCAACGTTGGGAACGNGTCAAAAAAACCTATGATTTATTAATCAATGGAGTGGGAACAGCAACCAACGACTTTTCTGCAGAACTCTCCAAAAGCTATGCTGAAGGAATAACAGATGAATTTATTGCCCCCCTTTTTAAAGACAATGGTGCAGGAGAACCTATCACAAAAATTGAAAATGGTGACCTAGTCTTATTCTTCAATTTTAGAACAGATCGTGGAAGAGAATTAACACAGGTCCTTTCTCAAAAAGCATTTCCCGAATATGATATGACTCCATTGAACTTACATTATGTNACACTCACCAACTATGATGAATCGTTTCAAAATGTTCAAGTTGTTTTTAATAAAGACAATCTAGAAAATACCCTTGGCGAAGTTTTATCTAAGGCCGGGAAAACTCAAGTTCGTATAGCGGAAACAGAAAAATATCCCCATGTTACTTTCTTCTTTAACGGAGGTAGAGAAATTCCTTTTGAAGGAGAAGAACGAATTTTATGTCCTTCCCCCAAAGTAGCTACTTACGATTTACAGCCCGAGATGAGCGCTTATGAAATCAAAGATGCTATCGTCGATAAAATAATGAAAGACACACCTGATTTTATTTGTTTAAACTTTGCCAATCCCGATATGGTTGGACATACAGGAGATCTGCAAGCCGCAATAAAAGCCTGTGAATCTGTAGATGAATGTGCTCAACAAGTGATTGAAACCGCTTTAGAAAAGGAATATGTAACCATAGTAATTGCTGATCATGGAAATTGTGAAACCATGATGAATCCCGATGGAAGTCCAAATACTGCGCACACTACAAATCCAGTTCCAGTTATTTTAGTTGATCCAAAAAAGAAAAAAATAAATTCAGGAATTTTAGGAGATATCGCCCCTACAATTTTAGACCTTATGGAAGTTCCCCAACCTGAAACAATGACGCAACAATCCCTAATAATACACACATGAAATATTTAGTCCCTACTGCCGTTTTCGCTTTATTCATTATGAGTTGTAAAAGTCCAACTCAAAAAAAAGCTACTCCACAGTTACCTCTTGAGGTAGAAACCCTTATTGGAGAAGAAGGAGAAACCGTTGTTTTGGGTTATATGAATCGAGCCAATTTGGATACTCCTGAATTTCAAGCTTGGTTCCAACCAGAATATAACAACATAAAAATTCCCGATGGCTGGGCGGAGGAGTTTGCTCCTTTAGCCAAAAATCTTGAATTTAAATTATTCCTCGGTACTTGGTGCGGTGATACTCAAAGAGAATTAGGAGGTATGTTTAAGCTTCTTGATCTTATGGGAGTTGCCAATGATAAGATTGAAATGTATTCTATTTCTGAAGCAAAAGATAGCCCACTAGGCTATGAAAAGGAATATGATATTCTTAATATTCCCACATTAATCTTTATGGAAAACGGAAAAGAAATCAATCGATTTGTTGAGTTTCCAGTAGTCAACTTAGTAGATGATTTTTCTAAAATTTTAAAAAGAGAGCCCTACGAAAATTCCTATGCAGATTTTTAAGTATGGCAGCCATTGTTCTAAAAACCAAAGAAGAGATTGAATTGATACGGGAGAGTGCACTCATTGTTTCCAAAACATTGGGCATGCTTGCCTCTGAAATTAAACCCGGTGTTTCCACACTTGAATTGGATACACTTGCCGAAGCTTTTATTCGTGATCATGATGCAGAACCGGGCTTTTTAGGACTGTATGATTTTCCCAATACTTTGTGCATGAGTCCCAATGCTCAAGTGGTTCACGGAATTCCAAATGACACTCCTTTACAAGAGGGAGACATTATTTCCATTGACTGCGGTGCATTGAAAAATGGCTTTTATGGTGACCATGCCTACACCTTTGCTGTGGGAGAAATCGCTCCAGAAGTAAAAAAACTACTTGAAGTAACCAAAGCATCCCTCTATGAGGGCATTACTACTTTTCGCGCTGGAAATCGTTTAGGCGATATGGGCTATGCTATTCAACATCATTGTGAAAAAGAAGGCTATGGCGTCGTACGTGAATTAGTAGGTCATGGCTTGGGTCGGGTGATGCATGAAGGCCCAGAAGTTGCCAATTATGGAAAAAGAGGAAAAGGCAAAAAATTTCAAGAAGGGTTGGTTTTGGCCATAGAACCTATGATCAACGGAGGAACGCATCGCATCAAACAACTTGAGGATGGCTGGACAATACTTACTGCCGATGGTAAAGCCAGTGCCCATTTTGAACACAATGTCGCTTTAGTTGATGGAAAGCCAGAATTACTTTCTACGTTTCAATATATCTATGCAGCCCTGGGTATAGAAAGTGACGAAGAATTACCCTTTAGGAAAGAACCTCTTTTGGTATGAAATACTTACTCAACCTGCTACCCAGACCTCTTTTGATCTCCTTGAGCATTTGGTTTCGCCCGTTGATTAAATTTTACTTTAGAGGAAAACGTTTTACCGATCCAATTGACGGCAGTTCCTACCGTAGATTCTTGCCTTACGGCTACCAAAATTTAAGAGAAAACGCTCTATGTCCTGGAACGCTCTCCCTAGAAAGACACCGTCTTTTATGGTTGTATTTAACACGAGAAACAAACTTCTTAAATCTATCCCTCAAAGTGTTGCACATTGCCCCAGAACAGGTGTTTTACACCAAATTCAAAACACTTAGAAATTGGGAATATACCACTACTGACCTCCACTCCCCTCTCGCTGATGTAAAAGCGGACATTTGCGCACTTCCCTTTGAAAATGAACATTACGATTTAATTTTTTGCAATCATGTTTTGGAACACATCCCTAATGATAAAAAAGCAATGCAAGAACTTTATCGTGTTTTAAAAAAAGGAGGCACTCTAATCGCCCAAGTCCCTTTGGATGAAAATCTCGACTCCACTTTTGAGGATGATTCCATCACCGACAAAAAAGAACGCACTCAACTTTTTGGACAATACGACCATGTTCGTGTGTATGGAAAAGATTATTACACCCGTTTAAATGCAGCTGGATTTAATTCTAAAGGAATTAATTTTCTCGATGCCTTCAGCAGTGAAGAAAAACTCCGTTTTGGACTACCCAAAAAAGAACGGATTCCTGTAGCAAGAAAATAGCTTCTATAAAACTACTCTTTCAAAAAGCCTTTAGAAAATATTTCTTCTACACCTCCTAAAGAATCGGCGATGATCCAATACGCTTCCAATTGGGAATTCTTTTCTATCAGAGCTTTAGATTGCTCTAAAGGCATGATCATCAATGCAGTTGCATAGGCATCTGCTGTCATACAATCTGGTGCTAAAACTGAAGTACTAAGAACAAAAGAGGGTGAAGCTTCTCCTGTTTTTGGATTAATAGAATGCACCCAGCGTTCTCCTGTTTCTTCGTTTACTGAATACTTTCTATAATTACCTGATGTTGCCAAAGCCTCATTATTCAAGCTTAATACTTGAATTAACTCACGTTCATCCCCTTGTTGTGGATCATCTATAGCAACTTTCCAATATGTATTTGACTTTGGGCTTTTCCCCTGAGCAACAATTTCACCGCCAATCTCAACTAGAAAAGAAGACACTCCTTTGGATCTTAAAAAATCGGCAAGAACATCGACTACATAACCCTTGGCCAAAGCATTAAAATCAAAAGTTACATTAGGGTGTGTTTTCTTTACAGTCGCTTGAGGAGTAAGACTTGTTTTATCCCAGCCTGTAAAACCTAAGAGGCTGTCCCTTTGTTTTCCGGAAATCTTGTGTAAGGGTTTTCCTGGACCAAAGCCATAAGCATTGACCAATGCCCCAACAGTAGGATCAAAATACCCTCCTGTAGCATTCCAAACTTCACTTGCTTTTTGATATACTTTTACAAAATGCTTGTCTACCACCAAGACACTATCCCCTTGGTTGATTTTAGAAATATCAGAGGTAGGAATATAGGTTGACAAAGACTGATTTAGTACCTCAAAAATAGAATCTACTTGACGTTCTAAAACAGTTTCTTCCAATGATGATGCGCTATACAGTATAGAGTAGCTTGTTCCTAGAGCAAAGCCTTGAATGCCTTGGGTTTCTTTTTCTTCTATTGTTTGACAGCTTAAAAGTAAGCCCAATAGAAAAATGCTACTGTATTTTTTGAAGTCCATCGAAATTAACGACATAAGGGTCTTTTTTAGTTAGGGGTTTCTCGTAATCATGTGCATGAGCAAAACCTACACCTGCATAATAAAGCTGTGCATTATTTTTCTCGGCGTGGACTTTAACTTTATCCATTTTGATAGCATCGAAATCTTTCGGAGCCTTTGGGTAAAGACATCCCTGAGCTACAACAAAATAGAGTACCTTTTCTTTGACACANACAAACTGAGGAGAGCGTTTAATCTGGGAGTTAACAGCCAAAAATTCAAAACCTTCCTTTTCAAGGTACGCCCCGACTTCTTGCATTGCGAGTTGGTGAATTTCTTGAATTGTTAAGCCTTCCATAAACATATTAAATTAAAAAAAAAGAGGCATAAAGCCTCTTTTAAATTATCCTCCAAAGTCGTCAAAACGAACATTTTCTGGGGGAACTCCAAAATCTTCTGCCATACGCTCTATGGCCTGATTCATTAATGGGGGTCCACAGAAATAAACTTCAATATCTTCTGGTGACTCATGATCGTTTAAATAATTATCGATCACAACTTGGTGTACAAAACCTGTAAATCCGTCTCCTTCACCCTCTAGACCTTCTTTAACATTCCAATTGTCTTCTTCCATTGGNTCTGACAAGGCAATGTAGAATTTAAAGTTTGGAAAATCTTTTTCTAAGGCTCTAAAATGATCGGTATAAAATAATTCTCTTTTTGAACGTCCTCCATACCAAAAGGTAACTTTGCGTCCAGTTTGTAGTGTTCTAAACAATTCGTATAAATGTGAACGCATAGGTGCCATTCCAGCTCCTCCTCCAACATACAACATTTCTGAATCNGATTCATTNATAAAAAACTCTCCATAAGGTCCCGAAATAGTAACCTTATCTCCCGCTTTTTTAGAAAAAATGTAAGAAGAAGCCACACCTGGGTTAATGTCTGCCCAATCATTTTTTGCACGATCAAAAGGGGGTGTCGCAATACGAACGTTTAACATAATTTCTTTTCCTTCAGCAGGATAAGAAGCCATTGAATAAGCACGCTCTACTGTTTCAGGATTTTTCATGGTCAAAGGCCAAAGATTGAACTTGTCCCATTCCAATTTAAATTTNTCAGGCTCTCCTGGGTGTTCTGCTGGGTGAGCTGAAATATCAATATCTTCATATTTGACTTCACACTGAGGAATTTCAATTTGAATATACCCTCCTGCTTTGTANTCCATTTCCTCAGGAATTTCTACAACAAACTCTTTGATAAAGGAAGCAACATTCCAGTTTCTTACAACAGTAGCTTCGTATTTCTTAATTCCAAAAACCTCTTCAGGAACTTGGATAACCATATCTTGCTTAACTTTTACTTGACATCCTAAACGCCATCCTTCGGCGACTTCTTTTCTTGAAAAATGTGGTGCTTCAGTAGGGAGTATTTCTCCTCCACCTTCAATCACTTGGCATTTACATTGGATACAAGTTCCACCACCACCACAGGCAGAGGGTAAAAAGATTTTATTATTCCCAAGAGTACTCAACAAGGTACTTCCTGAAGAAACCTCAACCTTATTTCCTCCATTGATTAAAAGAGAAACCGGACCAGAAGGCAATAATTTGGCTTTAGCACCCAAAAGCATTCCTACCAAAAGGAAGGTAATTACTAAAAAAACAATAACACTCGCTAATACAACTGAATAATCCATTCTTAAATTATAATTTAATTCCCATAAAACTCATAAAACCTAATGCCATCAATCCCGTGATGATAAATGTAATCCCTAATCCTCTGAGAGGAGCAGGCACATTTGAATAGGTTATTTTCTCTCGTATTGCAGCGATAGCAAGAATGGCTAATAACCATCCAATACCCGAGCCCAATCCATATACCGCAGATTCAGTAACTCCTGCAAAATCTTTTTGTTGCATAAATAAAGATCCTCCCAAAATTGCACAGTTTACCGCAATTAGAGGTAAAAAGATCCCTAAGGCACCATAAAGAGCAGGTGCAAATTTTTCAACTATCATCTCAACTAGTTGCACCATAGAGGCGATTACTGCAATAAACATGATAAAGCTCAAAAAGCTTAAATCAAGTGATGCATATTGTGAACCTAACCATGACAATGCACCAGGGCGTAATAAATAGGTGTCCAATAAAAAGTTAATGGGTACTGTAATTGCTAATACAAAAATAACAGCTAGCCCAAGTCCAACAGCAGTTTTTACTGTTTTGGATACCGCTAAGTAAGAACACATGCCTAAGAAATAAGCAAAGATCATGTTCTCTATAAAAATACTTTTAACGAATAAGTTTAAATAAGCTTCCATGGTCTGTTCTTAATTTTTTTCAATTAAACTACGATTACGCGAACGCTGAATCCAAATCAGAATTCCAACAGTGATCAATGCCATTGGAGACAAAAGCATCAATCCATTATTTTCATATCCCATTGCATAAATAGAATCTGGGATAACTTGATATCCTAATAGCTTTCCTGACCCTAGTAGCTCTCTAAAGAATGCAACAATAATCAAGATGACTCCATATCCTGCAGCATTTCCAATTCCATCCAGAAATGATTTCCAAACACCATTTCCTAGTGCAAAAGCTTCCAAACGACCCATTACTATACAGTTGGTTATAATTAGTCCGATAAAGATGGAAAGTTCTTTACTCACGTCATAAGCATAAGCACGTAATACTTGATCAACCAAAATTACCATCGCAGCCACAACCACCAATTGAACAATAATTCGAATTCGGTTAGGAATAAGATTTCTTAATAAAGAAATAATCACATTACTCGCCGCCATAACTGCCATAACAGAGACACTCATTACAATGGCAGGTTTCAACTGAACCGTAATCGCCAAAGCGGAGCAAATTCCAAGAACTTGAACTGTAATAGGGTTATTGTCATCCATTGGGTCTGACAATAACTTTCTATTCTTTTTAGAAAAAAGAGGTTCACTCTCTTTATTCACAAAGAGAATTGTAGGCTCTTTTTTTGGATTAGATACGTTCTTTTCCATGGAATTATTGGTTTGAAGCAAGACTTACGTCCGCCGATTTAAAATAAGGTAGGTAATGCTGAAGTCGCTCTTTGATCATATCCGTTACNCCATCACCTGTAATAGTTGCACCAGAAATAGCATCTACTTCGTGATCGTCTTTATCTAAGTCTTTAGGATCATTGTTTGTTTTGGAAACATTAATTCCTACTAAGTTACCATCAGTATCAAATACTTTTTCTCCAACAAAACGATCTTGAAACCACTGTTGAGTGATTTCTGCACCTAATCCAGCAGTCTCTCCCACATGATCAAATACAGCGCCTTGAATGGTGTTTTTGTCTTCTTTCAATGCGATATAGCCCCAGATTGCATTCCAAAGCCCCGCACCTCTTAGAGGAACAACGTATGACTTTACACCTTCAACATTTGCAACGTATAAGGGAAAGTGTTGTTCTTCAAGTGGCTTTTTGAGTTCATTATTTAATTCCAATTCGAAAGCATCAGAATCCAAATCAATTTTTCCTCCAGTGACTAGGGAAAGTTCTTCTACTATGTACTTATTATATAATGTTTCGGCTTGTTCACGATCGGTTTCGATTCCAATAGTGGCAAGGATNTTTTGCATTTTCTCTTTACGCACATTGGAAGCTTGCAAGTCTTTTAAAGAACTGGCAGTAAAAGCTAAAGCCGATGCAACCACTAGCACCATGATAGTGGCGAAAATAAAGGTATATGCGTTGCTGTCTCTATTCATGATTAAGCGGTTTTAAGTTCTTGAGCAATTGCCCAACGTTTTTTACGTTTTTTGATATTTCCATTCACTACATAGTGATCAATAGTTGGAGCAAATACATTCATCAATAAAATGGCTAACATCACTCCTTCTGGATAAGCAGGATTGAAGACTCTAATCATAATACAAAAGATTCCAACCAAAATTCCATAAATCCATTTTCCCTTGTTGGTTTGAGCACCAGACACGGGATCAGTTGCCATAAACACAATTCCAAAGGCAAATCCACCTACTACAAGATGGTTCATCCAAGAAAAACTCATTAAGGCATTGGCTCCCCAAAGGTTGAACAATAAGCCCATCACTGCGGCACCTAGGACACCTCCAACAATTATTCTCCAACTTCCCACACCTGTGAGTATCAAAATTAAAGCTCCAACAGCCACCCAAAGGGTAGAAGTCTCTGCTATAGAACCAGGTATGGCTCCCTGAAACATNTCAAACATTGAATAGCTTACCTCACCTCCAGCAGCAAGTGTTCCCAAAATTGTTTCTCCAGAAATGGCATCTACATTAGAAGCTTCCGAAACCCAAACTTTGTTTCCTGACATATAGGTTGGATAAGCAAAAAAAGCAAAGGCTCTGGCGGTCAGTGCGGGATTTAAAATATTCATTCCTGTTCCTCCAAACGCTTCTTTTGCAATTAAAACAGCAAAAGCAGTTGAAACCGCTACCATCCATAATGGAATGTCTACGGGCATAATCATTGGAATTAGTAATCCTGTTACCAAATAACCTTCGTTAACCTCATGTCCACGGTACACTGCAAAACCAAATTCAATTGCNAGACCTACAACATAGGACACAATAATCATTGGAACAATTTTCCAAGACCCATGAATAAAGGCATCTATAAAAGTGAATGCTTCTCCTGTTTGAGCATAATACTGATACCCTGTATTGTAAATACCATAGATTAAAGCAGGCATCAAGGCAATAATTACCGTTACCATGGTGCGTTTTAAATCTACTGCATCACGAATATGAGCTCCTTTTTTGGTTGTATGGTTGGGAACAAACAAAAAAGTATCAAAAGCATTAATTGCAGGTGCAAATTTCTCTAATTTCTGACCTTTNTCAAAAGGCTTTTTTAAAATGTCTAAGCGTTTTCTTAAAAAATTCATTNGTCTCTTTTTTATCCTACTTCATTAATCATTAACTCTATTCCNTTACGGATGATTTCTTGCGCTTCAATTTTTGATGTATTCGCATAATCAATCAATCCAAAATCTTCGGGAACTACTTCATANATTCCTAAAGCTTCCATTTTTTCAATATCCTCTATCATGCACGCTTTTAATAATTGCATGGGATATAAATCCAATGGGAATACTTTCTCCATTTCACCAGTAACAACCAATGCACGTTCTTCTCCATTTAAATTGGTGTCAATATTAAATCCACTCTTATTAAAAAGTCTTGAGAAAGAAGTGTTTGATAAACTTAANATGGAGTTGTCTTTAAAGGGCAACCATCCAAACATTCTNTAGGTNTTTCCCTCTGGTATCACACTTACAAGATTATTGTAATACCCTAAATGTCCTTCTAAATTCATTGCATTTCCCGAAAGCACATCCCCATTGACAACACGAATATTGTTTGAGGTTGCTTCAACTTCTTTTACCATGGGGGCTAACTCAGCACCTATTTTACTGGAAAAGTAGATGGCTTTTTTGATCGCATTTCCCGCAAGAGCAACCGTGCGTTCTGGGCTAAATTCTCCATTGGTAATAAATTTTCCAAGATTTGCAACATCTTCTGGATTGATTGTCCAGATACGATCTCCCATATTGATTGGGCATAATTCTTGGATATGCAAACTGATATTTCCTGCAGGATGTGGGCCTGAGATTGTGTAAAATTGAACGTTTTCAATGTTTTTGAAAGCTGCGGTGTGAGTTGCATCTAATCCCAAAAATACGTTTTGATCCACTAGCTTGTTGAGTACATCAATTCCACGCTGAAAAGAATCATACTTTTCTGTCAAAATAAATTCATGATCCACTGCTAAAGGTGCAGTGTCCATTGTTGAAACAAAAATTGCTTTGGGAATTTCATCTGGATCGGCAAGCGTTCCATAAGGGCGTTGCGTTAAAAACGGCCAATTTCCACTTTCTAAAAGCAAGTTGACTAATGCATCGCGTCCTAAGTCTTCCCATTTATCAACCGCATGAGTACGAGCTTCACCCCCCTCATTGGCTTCGATGATAATTCTCTCAATTTTTCTTTTAGGACCTCTTTCGATAGTCTTGACAATTCCTGAAACAGGGGAAACAATTTTTATTCTTGGATCCTGTTTGCTAAAGAAAATAGGCTCTCCTGCTTGAACAACTGCTCCTTCTTTCACCAAAAGCTTGGGAGTAGTTCCAAAAAAATCATCTGGATTTAGAGCGTAAGTGGCTGTAGAAGTCTTCCCTGAAAGAATTTTTTCAGCCGCACCTTTGATGTTCAACTTGGCGCCTCTTCGTGTTCGAATACCTTTAATTATATCCATTAAATTTATTAATTCTAAAAATCACGCAAATTTACTAATAAACACTCTTTTTAAGGAAGCAAATGGCTAGTAAAAGTATTATTTATACTGATTCTAAATAAGTGTTTAAGCTTTTTAATTACTCGCTCCATGGTTTGGTCAAGCGACTGTGATACGCTACCTTTACATATCATGGGGACTCGGAATCTATTCACTTGTTTTTTTTGCTTTTTGATGCTTTTTGATGGGCTTGCACAAGACCGATTGGATCGCACTGAAAAAGAATATATCAAAACTGTTCAGTTTTCAAGTTTACAACAAAACGAAGGTTTTCCGCTAGTGAGTTTAAACGAAAAAATACTTCTCAGATTTGATGACCTCAATGGAGATGAGGCTGACTATTACTATCGAATCAGCTATTACAATCATGATTGGTCTCCCTCCACCCTATTCAAAAATGAATTTATAGATGGATTTGATAATGTCAGAATTGATGACTACACTACTTCATTCAACACTCTTCAAACATATACTCACTACCGATTAGAATTACCGAATGATGATATTCAATTTAAAATATCAGGAAATTATGTTCTGGAGGTATTCACTAGTGAAGATGAGTTAGCATTTTCAAGAAAATTCTGTATTTATGAAACGATGGCAAGTGTACAAGTGGGGGTCTATCGCCCACAAAACATGGATCGATTCAATACGTATCAATCAGTTCAATTTGCCATTACCCCTATCCAAACAAGCTTTAGAAATCCAGATCAAAATGTCAAAGTTGTTATCATACAAAACCAACAATGGGATCACACAATTACGGGACTAACTCCCCAATATTATTCTGGAAGAACCATGGAATACCGTTATGATATTCCATCCCAATTTGAAGGAGGTAATGAATATTTTTATTTTGACACCAAAGATTTACGCGTCACCTCACCCAACATAAACTACATTGACAGAGCAGAGCTGTACGAATCATACCTCAATATTGACATTCCAAGAAAATACGCAGAATACACCTATGCCCCAGACATTAATGGAAAGTTTGAAATTAGAAACATCATGGGACCAGGTGATCCAGATACCCATGCAGACTATAACTATGTGTATTTTAGTCTGGCTGCAGACTATCAGCTTAGTGATGAAGAAATCTTTATCTATGGCGGGTTTAATAATTATCAATTGGCTGATCAAAATAAAATGTATTACAATCCCTCGCTTGAAATTTATGAAGGAATTTTACTCTTAAAACAGGGGTTTTACAACTATAAATACGTGTCAAAACAGGATGAAATACTAAACAAAAATAGCTTGAGCGGTTCCCATGCACTAACTGAAAATGAATATCAAGTATTGGTATATTATAGAAACATAGGAAAACAATACGATGCGCTTATTGGTGTAGGAAACGCAAACTCTTTTGAACTCACAAATTAAATTTTTGATTTAATTTATATTTTATTATCTTTATTGGTTCCAAGGGCAAGAATTAAAAAGGTGTGATACAACAAATTACAAAAGGAATTAAAATTTCCGTTGACGTAAAATTCGAGGGCAGTTTTCTCAAACAGACCTCTTTGCACCATGCTTTTATGTATTATATAGTAATTGAAAACCAAAGCAAAGATGTTGTACAATTACTTTCACGTCATTGGAAAATTCTGGAATCAACTAACCGACCTCAATATGTAAACGGCGATGGTGTTGTGGGGAAAAAACCTGTTCTAAAACCAGGAGATATTCACACCTATAAATCGGGAAGTTTGATTACATCTCCCATGGGATCCATGTCGGGGACTTACATCATGGTTAATTTTTCAACAGCGCAGAAATTTAATGTAGAAGTACCTTCCTTCAAATTAAACGTGCCATACATTCTGAATTAACTTCTCTTTTTTTTATTGGATTATTATATTAAGTGATACTTTTATAAAAAAATTAGATCATGGCAAACAGTGTATTTCAAGTACCTTATCCAAGTAACGAACCTATATTAACTTACACTCCTGGGAGTCCTGAAAAAGAAGCTGTTTTGGCAACTTATGCTAAAATGTACGCAGAAACAATTGAGGTACCCATGCGAATTGGAAATAAAGATATTAGTACTGGTGATACTGGAACGATGAGTCCTCCTCATGATCATAAACATATTTTGGGAACCTACCATAGAGCTTCAAAAAGCGACATTGAAAACTCAATTCAAACCGCATTAGAAGCAAAAAAAGCGTGGAGTCAAATGCCTTGGGAATCAAGAGCCGCTATTTTTTTGAAAGCGGCCGAACTGGTTGCTGGTCCATACCGCTCTAGAATAAATGCTGCTACTATGTTGGCTCAATCAAAAACCATTCATCAAGCAGAGATTGATGCAGCATGTGAATACATTGATTTTTTAAGATTCAATGTAGCTTTTATGCAAGAAATCTATGAAAATCAACCCGAAAATGATCCTGGAATTTGGAATCGTGTAAGCTATCGTCCACTTGAGGGATTTGTCTATGCTGTAAGTCCTTTTAATTTTACAGCTATCGCAGGAAATCTATGTGCAAGTGCTGCAATGATGGGCAATACAGTGGTTTGGAAACCTAGTGACCATCAAGTATTTTCAGCAAATATCTTAATGCAAGTTTTTAGAGAGGCGGGACTTCCAGATGGCGTAATCAACATGGTCTTTGGAGATCCAGAAATGATTACCAACACTGTACTTGAAAGTCCAGATTTTGCAGGAATACACTACACAGGCTCAACAGAAGTATTTAGAAATATTTGGAGTAAAATTGGACAGAATATTGACCGCTATCGCTCCTACCCCAGAATTGTAGGTGAGACAGGTGGTAAAGATTTTATAATCGCACACCCTTCATCCAATCCTAAAGAAGTGGCTACGGGAATTATTCGGGGAGCCTTTGAGTTTCAAGGTCAAAAATGTTCTGCTGCTTCTCGCGTTTATTTACCAAAGTCGATTGCAAACGAAGTAATTGATTTTGTAAAGACAGAGCTAAAAACAATTAAAATGGGGTCTCCAGAAGATTTTCAAAATTTTGTGACTGCGGTGATTCACAAAGGAGCCTTTGATCGATTAGCAAATGCAATTGAACAGGTCAAAAAAGATCAAAAAGTTGAAATTGTTGCAGGAGGAACTTATGATGACAGCAAAGGTTACTTTGTAGAACCAACAGTGGTAGTCACAACCGACCCTCATTACACTACTATGAAAAAAGAGCTCTTTGGACCTTTAGTGACACTCTATGTCTATCCAGACAATGAATGGGCTGAAACCTTAACTCTAGTGGATCAAACCTCAGAGTATGCACTTACAGGAGCTGTTTACTCTCAGGATCGATATGCCTTGGAAGAAGCGTTGAACGCTTTAGAAAATTCGGCTGGAAATTTCTATATCAACGACAAGCCCACAGGCGCAGTAGTAGGCCAACAACCCTTTGGAGGGGCCAGAGGATCTGGAACCAATGACAAAGCCGGTTCAGCAGCCAATTTAATGCGATGGGTTTCCCCCAGGTTAATCAAAGAAACTTTTGTTCCTGCTAAGGATTACAGATACCCTTTTTTGGGAAAGTAATAGACAAACCCTAAGGCTTAAAGTGGGAGATATACCACTTTTTTAGTTTCAAAAAAGGGAGCCGAAAAATACGTTTGGAGTGAAAATTCTTTGGCACGAGTAAAAGAAGCCAATTCCTCACTCAAGTCTCCCCCTTTGAGATATAAAATCCCGTTTTTAAAGTCATGTTTGTGTGTGGAACGGATATTTTTTTTAATCCATGGCACAAAAGTTTCCATTTTCGTTACTGCTCGACTGACCACAAAATCAACTTTAGTTGTAAAATCCTCGGCTCTCATATGAGAGGAAGTAACATTTTTCAGTCCCAGTTCGTTAGAAATTTCTTGAACTACTTTTATCTTTTTTCCAATACTATCAATCAAATAAAAATCTGTCTCCGGAAATAAAATTGCCAATGGAATCCCTGGGAATCCCCCGCCAGTACCGACGTCCAAAACTTTTGCACCCTCTTTAAATTTCATCACACAAGCAATTCCTAACGAATGCAACACATGACGTTCAAAAAAAGAGTCCATATCCTTTCTTGAAATTAAATTGATTTTTGCATTCCATTCCGAATACAACCCTTGAAGCAATTCAAATTGCTTAAGTTGTTCCGCGGTAAGGTTTGGAAAAATTTGTAAAAGCTTATCCAAGGTGTTGTTTTGTTTAGAAGATTATTTCATCTATTTTTACTAAATAATATATTTTATGCAAGCTACACAAAGCCTTCGTTTTTCACGAAAAGACCCNAAACAATTTTTCAAAACTTTGAACCAAAGNGTNAATCAATATTTCAAAGAAAAAGACGTNCCAAAAACAGGAAACTGGAAATTGTATGTTAAAACAGTTATCATGTTTTCTTTAATGGTGGCTCCTTATATTTTNGTCATCACTTTAGACATTAGTCTTTGGTTGAAATTACCTCTGTGTATGCTCATGGGAATCGGAATGGCAGGTGTAGGGATGAATGTGATGCACGATGGAAATCACGGTTCATTCTCAAAACATCAATGGGTTAATAAGATTATGGGTAGTAGCATCTATATCTTAGCAGGAAATGTATTTAACTGGAAAGTACAGCACAACGTTTTACACCACACTTATACTAACATTCACGGACATGATGAAGATCTCGAAGCAGGTAGAATTCTTCGTTTTTCAAAGCATGCCGACTGGATGCCACATCATAGATTTCAGCACTTATACTCCGTTCTTCTTTATGGATTATTAACGATCAACTGGGCTATTTTTACTGATTTTCAGCAAATGAAACGCTATATGAAAAGAAAACTTTCCTATGCAAACAGCAAGAAACCTAGTTTACAATGGACGGGACTTTTTATTTCAAAAATTGTTTATTTCGGAATTTGGATTGTCATACCAATGGTCTTTATCAATGCGCCATGGTGGACAGTTTTAATTGGATTTGTAGTCATGCATTATACTGCAGGTTTGATTTTAAGCATGGTCTTTCAATTGGCTCACGTTATTGAAGACGCAGAGATGCCTGAAGCGGATACTACTGGAACAATGAAAAACACTTGGGCCATTCATCAACTCCTGACTACGGTTAACTTTTCTACCAAAAACAGATTCATGAATTGGTTCACTGGAGGTTTAAACCACCAGATTGAGCACCATATTTTTCCTCACATTAGTCACGTACATTACACAAAAATTGCTGCTATTGTAAAGAAAACGGCTCAAGAATTTAACTTGCCTTATAACGAATATAAAACTACACGAAGTGCCATTCTTTCGCACTTTAGATTTTTAAAACAAATGGGGACACAACCCGCTTAATATTTTTATGGAACAACTTTCAGCACGGATAAACAGCTTGCCTGTTTCAGAAACGCTTGCCATGGCAGCAAAAGCCAGGGAGTTAAAAAATCAAGGAATCGACATCATCGGATTAAGTTTGGG
>JGI26086J50260_1000050_pt1 | contig 68963 bp, 67 predicted proteins | sample SaaInl3SG_22_DNA_FD_50260 | JGI IMG/M metagenome (IMG submission 50260)
AGCGGGAACTGGACTCGAACCAGTGACCTTCGGGTTATGAGCCCGACGAGCTACCTACTGCTCTATCCCGCGATATAGGACGACAAATATACAACCTTTTTCTAATTTTAAAAGAAATTTTACAGAAATATCTTCTTATTGCTCGATACTTTGAGCCTCAAAAGCTATCAAAACTTGGCCAGAGCACTGAATTTGGAATTGAATTGGATTGCAACACACTTCACAATCTTCAATATAAGTTTGAACAGATTGAGATACATCTACCAAAACTGAAACTTGCTCCCAACAATGTGGACACTGATAAAAATATTCCTCCATTAGCGATGCTGTTCTATCGATTCTGTTAGCGTTTCCCATTGGCTCATAAGTTCTTCCAATTTTGTTTTTTTTGCTTGATAAGCATCAAAAAAATTTGGGTCTGCAACTGTTTTATCATAATTAATTTCAAGTTCTAAATCAATAGTTTTAATCTCATTTTCCAAAGAGGAAATTGAAGACTCCACCTTGCTCAAGCGATTATTCAATGATTTTAATTGTTTTTGAGATTCATAGGACTGCTTATTGCTGCTTATTTTGGATTCAGATTTGACAACAGTTTTACGTTCTGCTTCGCGTAAATTTTCCAATTGACGTTGCTCCAAATAATAATCTATATCCCCTAAATAGGGTTTAATTTTTTGGTCTTTAAACTCATAAACAACATCATTCAACCCTTGTAAAAACTCTCTATCGTGAGACACTAAAAGCAAAGTCCCTTCAAAATTATGTAATGCAGATTTCAATACAGTTTTAGACTGAATATCTAAGTGGTTTGTGGGCTCATCCATCACCAATACATTAAGAGGTTTTAGCAATAGTTTGGCCAAAGCCAACCTATTTCGCTCTCCTCCAGACAACACACTAACGTACTTATCCACAGCCTCACCACGAAACAAAAATGCACCTAAAATATCTCGAACCTTAGAGCGATTTGTCTCATTGGCCTCATCTATCATCGTATCCAAAACCGTCTTTTTACCATCCAAATACTCGGCCTGATTTTGGGCAAAATATCCGACATGTACATTATGCCCCAACTTGACATTTCCGCCCGCAGCAAGTTCTCCCACTAATATTTTGGCAAGCGTCGATTTTCCTTGTCCATTCTGACCAACAAAGGCAACTTTCTGTCCTCTTTCGACCATCAAATCTACTGCACTCAAAACCTGTAAATCACCATAAGACTTTGAAACATCAGTCGCTTCAATAACTACTTTTCCAGGCATAATTGAAATTGGAAAACGCACACTCATAACGCTATTATCGTCCTCGTCTACTCGGATGCGATCTATCTTATCTAGTTTTTTTATGAGCGATTGAGCCATTGTGGCTTTAGAGGCTTTGGCCCTAAATTTTTCAATAAGCTTTTCTGTCTGTTCTATCTGTTTTTGTTGATTTTTTTGAGCTGCTATTTGCAAAGATTTTTGTTCAGCGCGCAATTCTAAGTACTTCGAATAGGACTTAGGCATATCATAAATTTGCCCTAAAACAATTTCTATAGTTCGATTGGTCACATTATCCAGAAACATTTTATCGTGAGAAACAATAACCACTGCCCCTGAATAATTTTTTAAAAATTGTTCCAACCAGATGATAGATTCAATATCTAAATGGTTGGTTGGCTCATCTAAAAGTAAAATATCATTTTGCTGAAGCAAAAGCTTAGCCAATTCAATTCGCATACGCCAACCACCAGAAAAAGTATCTGTAAGCTTATCAAAATCTTCGCGCTTGAACCCTAATCCTATTAGAATTTTCTCTGTTTCGCCTTGATAATTATAACCTCCCAATATTTCATATTGCTGCTGCACCTCATTCAAATCGACCATAAGATCATGGTAACTTTGGCTTTCATAGTCAGTGCGCTCTACTAGCTGTGTATTGATGTCCTCTAGCTGACGCTCCAGTGCTTTAATCTCCGAAAATGCTTCGTATGTTTCTTCTAAAATTGTACGTCCATAAACAAAATCAATGTCCTGTTTTAAAAACCCGATTTTTAAATCCTTTTTTTCAAGACTAATTTGACCTGAACTGTACTCTAATTCTCCCGCAATAATTTTGAGCAAGGTCGATTTTCCAGCGCCATTTTTTCCAATCAAACCTACACGATGTCCCCCTTGTAATCGGAACGATATATGTTCAAAAAGATCTTCTCCTTGAAAAGACATTGTAAGTTGATGGACGTTTAGCATTTATTTTTAGATTTAACTTCTAATTGATTGTGTTTTTGTAATTTTGAAGCAATGCAAAAATAACTAAATTAGGATGTTAAAAAAAGGAAATAAGCTCTACTCTATTGTATTGGGAAAATGTCCAAAGTGCCATCAAGAATCTATGTACCAGAACAAGAATCCTTATCACTTATCGGATACTCTAAAAATGCATGAGCGGTGCAGTCATTGCGACACAAAATATAAAATAGAACCTTCATTTTTTTACGGATCCATGTATGTAAGTTACGCCGTAGGAATTGCCTTTGCTGTCGCAGCGTTTATTATTTCCAATATTTTTTTAGGAAGTTCGTTTGTGGTGGCATTTGCTAGTATTGTGGGAACACTAATTGGTTTTATGCCAATTATTATGCGTCTATCCAGAAATATTTGGATTAATCTTTTCATGAAGTATGATCCAGATTTAGCAGCGAAGTCTAAGCCCTAAACCTTTTAATATCAATCTCCATAGAAAGTGGTGTGCGATCTTCGATAAAGGCAATCAAATCTCGTGCAACAGTTGGTGCTATAAGCACCCCTCGACTGCCAAGACCGTTCAAAACAAAAAGGTTTTTGTGTATATGATGTTGCCCTACAAGAGGACGGCGATCCACTACTGTTGGCCGTATTCCAGCCCGTTGGCATACGACCTCAAAATAACACGAAATTAGTTTTTGAAGTTTTTTTAGAATCTCATTTTTAGCGGTTTGTGTTGGTGTATTGCTATAATCGTTCCATGCATAGGTCGAACCCACAAGATAATTGTCCTCGCCAATTGGAATCACAAAAACACTCGATTTCAAAATCACATCCAATTTTAACTCTGGAGCATGAACTATCAAAAGTTCGCCTTTAGTCCCTTCTAAAGGGAGGGTGTTAAAAAATGGATTTTGTTTCAATCCAAAACCTTCGGCAAAAATGATTTTTTTGGCAATAATTTCCTTGTATCCGATTTCCTTTTTTACCTCTAATTTGGAATAGTCAAAAGTTTCCTCAATAAATAAATCTTTGGATTTCAAATGATTGCGGTAGGAATCCAAAAGCAACTTAGTATCTACTCGTCCTGTATATTTAACTTGGCCATAACCATGAGGCGCTCGGATATTTAAATTGTTATATTCTATAATTTTTGGCACTAAAAATTGGTGTAATTTTGGTTTATCGCACGCCAAAAACCAATTATTTTGTTCTTGTATTGAATTAAAAATTCTGTATATAGGTCGTTGATCATCTATTTTTAACCCAAGGTAGGCCTCTAATTTTTCATAAGTAGAAAGTGCTACAGGTATATGTTGATCTGCATTCCATGCCAAATTGAACCGTTTAAGTACAACGGGGTTATAAAGTCCACTTGCTACAATTGAAGCTTGCTGAGAGGTATTACTCACCACTACAAAAGACTTTCCACGAGCACGCAATTGTTCGCAGAGCATCAGCCCTGCAAGGCCCGAACCTACAATGAGGTAATCAAATTTCATATTATAAATTTATAATAAAAAAAACGCTTCCCTAATTGAGAAGCGTTTTTTTAGTATTGAGCAGAGTATTTAATAACTCCACATATCTTGTTCTAAATTTCTAATTTTCTCTTTGATTCGTTGCGATTCAAGGAGTTGCATGAGTGCATTTTCAGAAATATAATCGTTGATTTCACGATCTTCGTAAACATTATCTTCTTTATAGATGTAGCCAGAAAAACGTCTGGAGTTTATCAGGTGATCAAAAGATATTGGTTTTGATGTGTTTTTATCATTGAAAGCTAATGCTTTGTGCAAAAAAGTTCTTGCATTTGGATAAAATACCCAGAACAATTCTACATAGTCGGGCTTCATGTTTGGATCATTAAACTCTTTCATGTTGGCCTTAGAACGCGGTGTAATTACAATAGGAGCAATAGCGATTGGTCGGTAACGCAAATCGGATTGTCTTTTGTCAAAATACCAAACACCTTTCAGTCTGTATTTTACGACGTCTGAATAGCTAAAGATTTCTTCCGAGTATTCCTCTTCGGACAACAAATTGTTGTCAAAAATAAGCTCCTCCATTTTGGATTCATACTCGTTGTACTCATCGTCACTTAGCAACGACTCATCCATATTAGCATATTCGCCAACATCAACACCTTTTTGTTTTAGAAAATCTTCTTTATTTCCTGCTTCGTTTATGATACGTTCCAATCCTATATTTTCGTCGGTACCAGCACGAATAACTCTATATTTTCTTTTCCTATCTAAATCTTCAACTGTAAGAACATCCTTTAAATTGTCTTTTTTGTAAACTGGATAGTCGCCTTCAATTGCTGACTTTAGGAGAAAATGAATTAGTGGACGTCTTTCTTTTCCGACCACCAAAGTATCAATGGGATAATACATCGGGAAGTTGACACGCTCATCGAGGTTGATTTCTTCCCAAATGGTTTTCGAAAATAATACGTCTTTATCGCTGATGTAACCATATGCTAGTGGCTCTTCATCAGAATCAACCTCATCGTATGCAGAGGTAACACCAATTTCGTCAGGAGATTTTGCATTCAAAATATTGGCCTGACTGAAGGCAAACAATGGTAAAACGAATAAGAATAGGGGTAAACGATTCATAATTTTAATTTGTTAATTTTACTGTAATAGCAGCTGCAGGTGGTATTTCTACTCCACTGACACCTTTCACTCTTACTTTTATATTATCGATAATAACCAAAGATCTTCTTGGTGCATTATTGATTAGTGCTTTTGCAGCTGGATTCAATCGATTTCCAGAAACGGTAATTGTTTCGCCCAGTACTGTCAAATCAAATGCAGAAACAGTTGGATTTAGATCGTAAACGAAATCTCCAAAATCTGCAAGTATACGCGAAGTTGTTACATCACGTTTATTGAGCTTAATTGATCCACTCTTTCCAGCAATTTTACCTACTGGATTAGGAATATTTTTTATTCTAAATGATTTTTTTGAATTCACTTTTGTGCCATCATCTAGAGTTGCTACTACAGATACAATCAGGTTTTGACTTCCTGAGGGCGGATTGATAATGTATTTTCCTTGTCCATTTGCGCTTCTAAGCCCTGGAGCAGAAACTTTTACATTGCTGTCTGGAACCCCTGCAAATGAGATGGTCATAGGGTTTTCCAAACCTCTGTACAATACATTCATTTTATCTGCTGCAACCGATGCTTCTTTTGGTCGTGGCACGACAACATAGTTTCCAACAATTGGAATTTCTAATGGCTTGCCGTCCTCTAAAAAAGTAAACTGACCATTGATTTTCTTTTCTCCAATATTTCCAACATTGAAGTCAAGTGTTGCTGCACCTGTGGAATCTATGGCATTGGCCACATTAATTTCTTGTCCTTGAACTACCAGTTTTGTTGGTGTTACATTAGCGTATTTCCCAAGGACTACTTTTCCTTGAAACTTTTCTCCTGCAAAAAATGCAGATTTTTCAGCCAAAACAATCGCTTGATATTTTTTCAAAGAAACAGCCTCTGTCAATGTATTTCCTAAAAATAGGTTAAACATACTTGCTTCTGTTACTTTAACATCGTTTTGCATGGCTGTTAACTTTGTGAAAGAAGCGATGGCTGGAAATCCTTTGTAATTGTAGTCTAGCCAGTCAATTTTTTTACCGTCTTTGTTGGTAACTTTCTCTGTGCTGAAACGTCTTTCAAATCGTTCAACAGCTTTCTTATACTTGACGTCTGTGCCAAGAACTTCTCTAACATCAGATTTATACTTTTCAATCTTTGCCATAACCGCAGCTCCAGCCTTTGTTAGGCGATCTCCAGTAAACCACATTTCATCTAAAATGTCTGTTTTGTCCATTGCCTCAAAAGGTAATTTTCCAGTTTCTGGATCTATAGTATATCCTCCATTTTTCAAAAGATCAACTTTAAGAGTTTCAATATAGTTGTAAAACTCTTTAGAAATAGTATTGATTTGCTGTGCTTTGTTTGCAGCAATAGCAAATTCCTCCGGCTTTTCATCACCTTTGGTGATTAAATCCGCAAGAAGGGCCTCATTTGTTTCAGTTGTTGTAACATTGGACTCTGCAAATTTTGCTTCCATAAGCCCGAATGCGGAGAGCACTTCTTTTGACATATTCATGGCCATCATTGCGATGAATACTAAATACATCAAGTTTATCATTTTCTGTCTTGCAGATACATTTCCTCCTGCCATAATAATTAGTTTTTTTGGTTATCTAAATATAGTTTCAATAAAAACTAATTATTTGTTGTTCATTGCAGTTAGCATACCGCCATATACCCCATTTAATGAAGATAAATTAGAAGCTAACGATTCCATTTGCTCTTTTAATTTAAGTGCATTTTCAATAGATTCTGCATTAATTTCAGATTGTCTGTTTGCACTCTCTAATTGAGATTTGTATAAATCATTTAAAGATTCCATTTGAGCCGAAGCTTTAGCCATTTGCTCATTATAGCTCTTTGATGCTCCAACAGAACCATCCATAGAAGCTGCAGTGGCATTCAAATTTTGAATGCTATCACCCAAACTTTTTACGAGTGCGCCATCAATCTTAGCTTCTTTTAGTAATGTGTCTAATTTTTTTGTTAAAACACCTTCTGGAGTGTCTTCTTTCGCTTTTTTGGATTTTGCTGATCCTCCTGACAATTCAGGATATACAAGTGACCAATCTAGGTCTCCTTTTTGACGTTCAAAAGCGGAATATGTAAATACTGCGGCTTCAACTATCATCCCTAAGGTTAAGATTTCTGAACCATAAGGCCAGTGTTGAATTTTGAAAAGAGCTCCTACAATTACGATTGCTGCTCCTAGTCCGTAGACCATGTTAGTGATAGTGATTTTACCTTCTTGTGCCATGATAATAAATTTTAAATATTGAGTTAATTTTTTTTGTTTTTAATTTGTTCCTGCATTTGCAGTAGCGTCTGTTCCAAGATAATCTTGAACGGTTCGAAACCCTATGTAGCTCCGTGCTGAATCTGTATGTTCATAATCTCTAGAGCTTACTTGTAAGTAGTATGCTACATCTTTCCAAGAGCCACCACGAACGACTTTTCGTGGGTTATCTTTATCGTTTACATTTGGATTGAATGAAGCAGAATATTCATAGGATGATGCATCATACGAAGAGTTCACCCACTCCGAAACATTTCCTGCCATGTTATATAGATTGTAATCATTAGGCTCATAAGCATCTGCCTCTACTGTATAAAGTGCCTGATCAGCTGCATAATTTCCTCTTAATGGCTTGAAGTTTGCCAAGAAACAGCCTCTGTCATTTTTGGCATAGGGTCCACCCCAAGGAAATGCAGCGCCGTCTAAACCTCCACGAGCAGCATATTCCCACTCAGCTTCAGAAGGTAATCGAAACATATTGACGTTTTGCTTTCCTTTAGATTTTTGATAGCTATTTTTATTTAGTGTTCGCCACTGACAAAAAGCTTGTGCTTGCTCAAATGTTATACCAACAACTGGATACTCTCCATAAGCTTCATGCCAAAAATAGTCGTTGTGCATTGGAACGTTGTAGGCATATTCGAAATCGCGAATCCATACTGTTGTGTCTGGATAGACTTTTACAGGATATTTTTCGATAAAATCGCTACGCTTAAGTTCTCTGTATTTGGCAGCTTCTTCGATGTCCATGTAGGTGTATTCAAATTCAAATTGACTCACATCCCATGTGCGTTGTCCATTGTACCACTCATCAGGTGGCAAATACATTCCATCCATAACTTCGGCGTACAATTCATCTGGGTAGTCTTCTGTATCAAATATGAGATCTACATCTCTATTAATTTTTCGTTGTTCATCTCCGTATGTGTCAAGCATATACTTTTGATATGGTGTCAACTCTTCTTCATCTCCAGCATCAAGATATGCAAATTGTCCAATACCATCATCATCCGGTGTTTTACCTTCCAGATCGGCCATTTCTGCAAGTTTTTCTCTCAAAATAGAATCTCTCACCCAGTGCACAAATTGACGGTATTCACTATTTGTGATTTCTGTTTCATCCATATAAAAAGAACGCACAGTTACCGTTTTGGTTGGTGCATCTTGCAGGTCAACAACATCATCATCTGCCTTACCCATCACAAATGCCCCTCCTGGAATTAAACTCATTCCGTAAGGTTTTTCTGGGTGCCATCTTTTGCCTTTGACACCAACAAGCTCTCCTTTGTCTTTGGAGCCACAACTGCTAACAATGGTTAATGCTATGGTTAAAAATATGATTTTCTTCATAAGTATTTCATTTGGGAAAAATCCCTAATAATTTAAAGTTCGTAAACTTATCTATATATTTCCAGATTTACAACTTTTTTTTTGTTGAATAATTTTAACGAAAACATAAACTATATATTATGACTGTTTTTTACATGCTTTAAACCAGCGCTCAGGGATAATTCCCTGTGTTGCTTGCTCATAATCTTCATGCATACAGGCTAATAACGAATATTTTTTTTGTTTATTATCTGGATATGCCAAAAACGGTGTTTCAATCCACCAGCGTCCCGTTTTTAAACTTTTATAAAAAACCAATTCTTGCTTTTCCACAAGTACTGTGTATTTGTTGAAGTCCTCAGTATTTTGAAATTGATCGTCGAGCTGTCGGCAAGTATAACCTTCAATAAAATACCAAATCATTTGAGCGATAAGCATGGATGTAGCCTCATCATCAGGAGAGGGGTTATATTCGTAAATACCAAAAGATGATACTCTGTTACTGATCCCTGCATAGCGCGAAATGGCACAAATTTCTTTCCCATCAAAGCCATTTGGTGAGTATTTTTGTTTAACACTAACTTCTGATGATTTAACTGATTTTAAATCAATCGTTATCAAATCGGCATCGCGAAGTGCAGGTTCTACGGTTTTAATGTTTGTGTTTATTTGTCCCAAGCGATAGTATTCAAAGTATAATTTTTCCATCAAATCAATCTCTTCTTGAGCATTAAAATACGTTTGATAGCCCAGCACAGTATAATTGAATAAATTATAAGGTTTTTCTAGTATAACCTTCCCCAAATAGCTTGAATTTGTAATTGGTTTTGAGGAATCCCCCAAATCAAAACTTTTATCAATATTGACAATGTTTATCATTGGTTTGATGCTGTCATATGCACGGTAATTTGCATAAGTAAGGTCTTGACTTCCGCCAATTATTAGGGGTATTATTTTTTGTTCCAGAAGAGATTTGACCAGCTGTGTGGTTGCAAAATATGTGTCCTCTACTGTTGCACCTTTTTTTAAATCTCCCAAATCTGCAATGATGACATTCCAATTTCCAGGAAATAAAGCATACAAAGATTGACGAACTTCGTCAAGTTGAAAAGAGGATCCAATATCGTTTACAGCATTTCTAGTTTCTGGAACACCAAAGATTGCAATATTTACATTTTCTAAATCTGGAAGTGCTTGAGAGGTATGGAGTTTTAACTTTCGTCCTAACGACTGAAAATGAGACAATCCGACGGATTCGAAAAGGCGATCAGATATTGGAGAAAGTACACTAAAATCCATTTATGATTTCTTTTTTTTACGACTTCTTGTTGGCTTTTTTGTCGCATTTTTTTCTAAAAGTGCTTGAACCTCTTCTAGAGTGAGCTTTGCCGCATCTACTGTTTTTGGAAGCTCAATTTTTGTTTTCCCTTTGATTATATTGTGTCGTCCCCAGCGTGCTTTTTCTACACGAATACCTTCATCTTCCCAGTCATGGACAATTTTATCAATTTCTTTTTGAATCTTATCTTTGATCAACGTTTCTATGTCATCCGAAGAGAGGTTGTCCCAATCGTATTTTTTATTGACATTAATAAACATATTGTTCCACTTGATAAATGGCCCAAAACGTCCTTTTCCTTTTTGAACAGGAAGTCCTTCATATTCGTATATTGGCGCATCGGCTTTCGCCTTTTCCTTGATCAATTCTATAGCTTCATCCATTTCTACACTTAGTGGATCTACTCCTTTGGGCAAGGAAATAAATTTGGCACCAAACTTTACATATGGCCCAAATCGGCCATTACTAACCAAAACATCTTCACCTTCATAAACACCCAAATCTTTTGGTAGTTTAAATAAATCTAGAGCTTGATCAAATGTAATTGTACTCAATTGAAGTGTTGGAGGAACACTGGCAAAAACCTGCTTTTCTTCTTCGTCTGCAGTTCCAATTTGAGCCATTGGTCCAAATTTTCCTAAACGCACACTAAGCTGTCTTCCTGTCGCAGGATCTATTCCAAGAATACGCTCTCCAGATTCTCTGTCGGCATTTTCTCGAACATCTTCGACTTGTGGATGAAAAGTGCCATAAAAAGATTTCATCATTTTTGTCCAATCGGCTTTTCCTGTAGCTATTGCATCAAAATCGGATTCTACTTTGGCCGTAAAATTATAATCTAAAATAGCTTCAAAATGATTCACTAAAAAGTCAGTGACAATCATACCAATATCAGTTGGGACAAGTTTTCCTTTATCCGAACCATAGTTTTCTGAAAGCTTTTGCTCTTTTAATTCATTGCTTTTAAGTGTCAACACTCTGTACTGTCGTTCTTTGCCGTCTATAGATCCTTTTTCAACGTAATTTCTATTTTGGATGGTCGAAATTGTTGGTGCATAAGTAGAAGGGCGGCCAATACCAAGCTCTTCTAGTTTTTTTACTAAAGAAGCTTCCGTAAATCTGTAGGGTGGGCGCGAAAAACGCTCAGTTGCAACGATGTAATTATTGGTTAGTGTTTCATTGGTTGTCATTGCAGGAAGCATTCCTTCTTGCTCAGCATTTTCATCATCTGTGCCTTCTAAATAAACTTTTAAAAACCCGTCAAATTTTATGACTTCACCATTGGCAGTAAATTGTTTATCATGATTTGGAGTTGCAATTTTTACATTGGTGCGTTCCAATTGAGCGTCGCTCATTTGAGAAGCAATGGCACGTTTCCAAATAAGATCATACAAGCGCGCTTGATCGCGTTCTAGATTCACTGAATGCGTCGAAAAATTTGTTGGCCTGATCGCTTCGTGTGCTTCTTGAGCACCTTTGGATTTTCCTTTAAAGTTTCGTGTTTTGCTATAATGTTCTCCAAATGAAGATTTAATTTCTTTGGCCGCTGTGTTCCGTGCTTCTTGCGATAAATTCACGCTATCGGTTCTCATGTAAGTAATCAAACCAGCTTCATACAAACGTTGGGCCATGTTCATTGTTTTTCCTACCGAAAAATATAATTTTCTTGCCGCTTCTTGCTGAAGAGTAGAGGTTGTAAAAGGCGGTGCTGGTGATTTTTTTGCTGGCTTTTTGTCCAAAGCTGCAACAGAAAATGATGCGTTTTTATTGCGTTCTAAAAATGCATTAGCTTCTTCTTGAGTATTAAATGATTTTGGAAGTTTGGCCTTAAAAAGTTGTCCTTTAGATGTTGTAAATGAGGCATCAATTCTAAATGATGCTTTGGGTTGAAAAGATTGTATTTCGCGCTCTCTTTCTACAATTAAACGAACAGAAACAGACTGTACTCTACCTGCTGAAAGCCCACCTTTAACCTTGCGCCAAAGTACTGGCGATAACTCATACCCGACAATTCTATCTAAAACTCTTCGGGCTTGCTGCGCATCAACCAAATCATAATCAATACTTCGAGGGTTTTGAACCGCTTTCTCTATTGCAGATTTTGTGATTTCATGAAAAACAATGCGTTTTGTTTTGGATTTATCAAGTTTTAGGGTTTCTGCCAAATGCCATGCTATGGCCTCTCCTTCTCGATCTTCATCACTTGCAAGCCAGACGACTTCTGCTTTTTTGGCCAAGTCCTTTAATTTTTTTACGACAGGTTTTTTATCTTTTGAAACCTCATATTTTGGTTTAAAATCTCCCTCAACATCGACTCCAAGTTCTTTAGACGGCAAATCGGCAATATGTCCGAAACTAGATTCGACTTTAAAGTCTTTTCCAAGAAATTTTTCTATCGTTTTTGCCTTTGCAGGCGACTCGACAATTACAAGATTTTTGGCCATAAAATGTTTTATTGAGGCCACAAATGTAGTCGAATTTTTCAATTTTACTTTTTAATTTTTTCCCAAAATTATTAAACTGATAAAAAAACGACTTCAAAAATGTTTTAAAATTAATAGCTTAAACAACTGAAAAACAGAAGATTATAATTAATTTCAAACGTCTTCAAATGAAATAATTTTTTTGTACAAAACATAAATTGGCATTTGCAAAAAACATCCAAAAAACAATGAACCAAGCCCACAAGTAAACAAAATAAGGATGTATAAAGTGATGATATTTAAAATGGTAATCGCAAAAGTTATCCCCCATTTTTTGTGTCCCAATGCAAATGCACTTTTAAAAATTTCCGAGATGGTCAGTTCTGGGTTGAAAACAAAAATTGGTGTTACAAACATAAGCGGAATCATGACGTAAAAAATAGGCAATACACACATGAGTACCGCCAAAAGTGCTACACCAATATATGCCAAAATCAGTAGAAGTGATTTTTTAAGTCTTTTATTTCCAAAAAAGTAGAAAAAATCTGAAACTTGAAAATTTAGCCCATCATCCATTTGTTTGATGATTCTAAAAAAGCCAAAAGACAACAAAGTTGATATAATTGCGACAGCGATCGAAAGCAAATAGTATATTATGGTGTAGGACCCCAATTCCTGAACTACAGCATCGTCTTTTACTATTTTTTCTACAAAATCAAAAGAATTAGTATCAAGGCCAGATTCCGAAAGAATACTAAAATTGAAAATGACTAGAGGTAGGCTCAAAGCTATTGTTATCAATTGCAAAAGGAAGCCTTGCAACCACACTTTTTTGAAGATCTCAACAGAAGCGTTAAATAAATCTCCAAAATCAATTCTTGGAGCTTCAGCAATTTTTTTTGAAATTTTAATAAATAATGCCATTGGTTTAATTTTCTAAACCCCAAAATAAAACTAATTTTATTTCAACACAACAACAGAAAACATGACACTTTGTCATAAAAAAGAAAATTATTGTATCTTTGCACACTTATTGTTTCAGATAAGAGAAATAAAATTATGGAGAAAATAATTGACGAAAACAAACAAGGATCTTCGCTAGAATTGGCTTTAAAGCCAGAGAATACCAAAAAATTATTCATCGAAAGCTACGGCTGTCAAATGAATTTTAGCGATAGCGAAATTGTAGCTTCCATACTACAAAAAGAGGGGTTTAATACAACCTCCAAGCTAGAAGATGCCGATTTGGTGTTGGTCAATACATGTTCCATAAGAGATAAGGCAGAACAAACCGTTCGAAAACGTTTAGAAAAATACAATGCTGTAAAGCGTCAAAACCCAAAAATGAAAGTTGGTGTTCTTGGGTGTATGGCGGAGCGTCTAAAAAGTAAATTTCTGGAAGAAGAAAAAATTGTTGATCTTGTTGTTGGTCCTGATGCTTACAAAGATTTACCAAATCTGATTGCAGAAGTTGAAGAAGGACGAAATGCTGTAAATGTCATTTTATCTAAAGATGAAACTTATGGCGATATTGCCCCTGTCCGATTGAATTCAAACGGCGTATCGGCCTTTGTGTCCATAACTAGAGGTTGTGACAACATGTGTACATTCTGTGTTGTGCCTTTTACACGAGGTCGCGAACGCAGCAGAGATCCACAAAGTATTTTAGAGGAAATTAATGATTTAGCTCGAAGAGGGTTTAAGGAAGTGACCCTTCTGGGACAAAATGTAGATAGCTTTTTGTGGTATGGAGGTGGCATGAAAAAAGATTTTGCAAAAGCATCCGATCTACAAAAAGCAACTGCTGTAAATTTTGCAGCTTTACTAGAACTTTGTGCCAAAGCACAACCCAAAATGCGATTTCGTTTTTCGACCTCCAACCCTCAAGATATGTCTCTGGATGTGATTAAAACAATGGCTAAGTACAAAAATATTTGCAACTATATCCACTTGCCTGTACAAAGTGGTAGCGACACCATACTGAAAGCGATGAATCGCCAACATACACGAGCAGAATATTTTGAATTGATTGATAACATAAAAACTATTTTGCCAGATTGTTCCATTTCCCATGATATCATTTGTGGTTTCCCTACAGAAACTGAACAAGATCATAGAGACACCTTAAGTCTAATGGACTATGTAAAATATAGTTTTGGATATATGTTTGCCTATTCTGAGCGTCCAGGAACGCTTGCCGAGCGTAAATTGGAAGATGATATTCCGGAGGAGGTCAAAAAAAGACGTTTAAGCGAGGTGGTTGAACTACAACAAAATCACAGTCTTTACAGGAGTCAAGAATTTTTAAATCAAGTTACAGAAGTTCTTATTGAAAAAACCTCCAAGAAATCTGATGCAGAGTGGTCTGGTAGAAATCCCCAAAACACAACTGTTGTCTTTCCAAAAGAAAACTATAAAGTAGGCGATTTTGTTTTGGTAAAAATTGAAGACTGTACCAGTGCAACACTAAAAGGAAAAGCAATAGGATATTCAGAAAACATGTAAATTATGGAAACTGTTCAATCTATAAAACAACGATTTGGTATCATTGGGAACGATAAGGGTCTCAACCGTGCAATTGAAAAAGCAATTCAAGTTTCGCCAACAGATATTTCTGTTTTGGTGACTGGAGAAAGTGGTGTTGGGAAAGAAGTCATCCCGAAAATAATACATCAACTTTCGCATCGCAAGCACGGAAAATACATTGCTGTAAACTGTGGTGCAATTCCAGAAGGCACGATTGATAGTGAACTTTTTGGACACGAAAAAGGTGCTTTTACGGGGGCAACACAAACACGTTCGGGATATTTTGAAGTGGCCGATGGCGGTACTATTTTTTTGGATGAAGTTGGTGAGCTCCCCTTGACGACGCAAGTCCGATTGTTACGCGTATTAGAAAATGGCGAATTTATCAAAGTTGGATCGAGTAAGGTTCAAAAAACAGATGTGCGTATTGTTGCGGCAACAAATGTCAATATGTTTGAAGCTATAGAAAAAGAAAAATTTCGCGAAGACTTGTATTATCGCCTAAGTACTATTGAAATTCCTATTCCTGCTCTGCGCAAAAGAAAAGACGATATTCATTTATTATTTCGAAAATTTTCGAGTGATTTTGCATTAAAATACAAAATGCCTACCATTCGATTGGACGACAATGCTATTCAACTTTTACAAAATTACCGCTGGTCGGGAAACATCAGACAATTACGAAATGTTGCGGAACAAATTTCTGTTTTAGAATCCTCTAGAATGATAGATGCTACTGTTCTTAAAGGATATTTGCCAAATTTTGGAAATCAACTCCCAGCCGTCATTAAAAAAAGTAAAGCAGATGGAGATTTCAGTACAGAGCGCGAGATTTTATATAAAGTTCTTTTTGATATGAAAAGTGATTTGAACGATCTCAAAAAACTTACGATGGAGTTGATGCAAAATGATAATCATAAAGATGTTCAAGAGAAAAATGAGCATTTGATACAGAAAATATACAGTAATGAATCTGTAGAAAACTCAAATAAAGACGATGAAGTTTTGGCACTTTCTGGATACAACAACACTGCACCAGCTATTGAAATAATTGACCCTACAGAAAAATTTGATTTTATTGAAGATGTTGAAGAAGAGGAAGAAACGCTATCTTTACATGACAAAGAAATTGAACTGATAAAAAAATCTTTGGAACGGCACAATGGAAAACGAAAACTTGCGGCAGACGAACTTGGAATTTCGGAACGTACATTATACAGAAAAATCAAACAATATGATTTATAAAACACTGCGTATTGGCCTTATTTTTGGAGTTTTGACCACCATAATGGCTTGTGGCGCCTATTCGTTTACAGGAATTTCTATTGATAGCAATACCAAAACATTTCAAGTGAATTATTTTCAAAACACTGCAAATTTAATTGAACCTGGAATCGAACGTGATTTTACGCTTGCGCTTCAAGATTTGATTTTAAATCAAACCAATTTAGATTTAGTGAAATCTAATGGCGATATCATTTACGAAGGTGAAATTGTAGAGTATAGAATTGCCCCAACAACAGCAACCGCCAACAATACTGCTGCTCAAAATAGATTGACAATTACTATAAATGTACGTTTTATAAATACAAATGATGAGGACGCTGATTTTGAGAAACGGTTCTCATTTTTTTATGATTACTCTGGAAGTGCTCAACTTGTTGGGAGTCAAAAAACAACAGCAATTACAGAGATTTATGAACGTTTGACGCAAGATATAATAAATGCTTCGCTAGCAAATTGGTAATAATGAATACATTGAACTTCACAAAACTACTTCATGCGCCTTCAAAATTGAAGAAAAAGCACGGGGCTGCTATAAAAGCATTGATAGAGGAATTTCCATATTTTCAATCTGCCCATGCGCTTCAGCTAAAGTACTTAAAGCAAACCGACAGTTACAAATACAACAACGCACTAAAGACAACTGCTGCCCATACTACAGATCGTAGTATTTTGTTTGATTTTATCACTTCAGAAGTATTTCTTCAAAATAGTGTTTCGGAACAAATAAAAAATAACCACGAAGGTCTCAAAATGCTTGACGTAACTGATTATCAAGATATTTCAAATCATTCCAAAAGAGAAGAATCACTTCTTAAAATGAGTATTGATTCTACAGAAGAAGTTGGTGACACAAATCAAGATGCTGCCGAGATTTTAAATCTTGGAACACCACTAGAATTTGACAAAAATGATACGCTTTCATTTACTCAGTGGTTACAATTGACAAAGGCAAAGCCCATTGACCGATCGGCAAAGAAAGAAAATACGCCATCAAAACAATCTAAAAACTTTGATTTGATTGATGCCTTTATTTCTAAAAATCCTAAGATAAAACCCGCAAAAACCGAAGGTAAGATTGAAAATATTGCAGAGCAAAGAACAGATGAACCAGAGCAATTAATGACCGAGACCCTTGCTCGAATTTATGTAGAGCAAAAAAACTATGATAGAGCAATTCAATCCTACACTATTTTAAGTTTGAAATATCCAGAAAAAAGTGGTTTATTTGCAGACCAAATCAAAGCAATACAAGAATTACAAGAAAAAAATAAAAACACATGAGTACGTTTTCAATATTTTTGGTATTAATAGTTATCGTCGCATTTTTATTGGTTGTGGTGATTATGGTGCAAAACCCAAAAGGTGGAGGTTTATCTTCATCATTTGGCGGTGGCGGTGGCCAGCAACTTGGTGGTGTCAAAAAAACAACGGATTTTTTAGATAAAAGTACTTGGGCGCTTGCTACATTACTTCTAGCTTTAATTTTACTATCAAATGTTGCCATAGGTGGCTCTAATGACAATCAAGAATCTAAGGCACTAGATCCAGAAAGTACTACAACTCCTGCTCCTGAAGCTCCAGCAGAGGATATTCCACTGACTGAAGAAAGCGGAGGAGAAACAGAGTAAAATCTGAAACAAAAACATTTAAAATGTCAACATTTAGTTGGCATTTTTTATTACTGAAAGTTTGTCAGTCTTGTTTCTAATGGCATAATTTTGGTAAAATCATAATTAAAACAAAAAAATACAATCATATGGCTTTAAAAATCAAACCTTTAGCAGATCGAGTTCTTGTAGAACCGATGGCTGCTGAAACCAAAACTGCTTCTGGAATTATCATCCCTGATAATGCCAAAGAGAAGCCTCAAAAAGGAAAAGTTGTTGCCGTAGGAAATGGCACAAAAGATGAAAAAATGACCGTAAGTATTGGTGATACAGTATTGTATGGCAAGTATGCTGGTACAGAGCTAAAACTTGAGGGTCAGGATTATTTAATCATGCGAGAGAGTGATATTCTCGCTATTGTTTAATATAAATTAAAATTATTATGGCAAAAGACATTCAATTTGATATAGACGCACGCGATGGCCTCAAAAGAGGGGTTGACGCATTGGCAAATGCTGTAAAAGTCACCCTTGGACCAAAAGGGCGCAATGTGATTATCAGCAAAAGTTTTGGAGCACCTCAAGTCACAAAAGACGGTGTTTCTGTAGCTAAAGAAGTAGAATTAGAAGATGCTCTAGAAAATATGGGCGCGCAAATGGTAAAAGAAGTTGCTTCAAAAACCAACGATTTAGCTGGTGATGGAACAACAACTGCAACGGTTTTAGCGCAAGCTATCGTAAAAGAAGGCTTAAAAAATGTTGCTGCTGGTGCAAATCCTATGGATTTAAAACGCGGTATCGATAAAGCCGTAGAAACCATTGTAGCAGATTTAGAAAAACAAGCTAAAAAAGTTGGAAATTCTTCGGAAAAAATCATGCAGATCGCTTCAATCTCTGCAAACAACGACAATACCATTGGCGAACTGATTTCAAAAGCGTTTGACAAAGTTGGAAAAGAAGGGGTAATAACTGTTGAAGAGGCCAAAGGAACAGATACTTATGTCGATGTCGTTGAAGGTATGCAATTTGACCGTGGTTACCTCAGCCCGTATTTTGTTACAGATTCTGACAAAATGATTGCCGATTTGGAAAATCCATACATATTATTATTTGATAAGAAAATTTCAAATCTTCAGGAAATTCTTCCAATACTAGAACCTGTAGCGCAATCTGGCCGTCCATTGCTTATTATTGCAGAAGACGTTGAAGGGCAAGCCCTAGCAACTCTTGTTGTCAATAAACTCAGAGGTGGACTAAAAATCGCTGCCGTTAAAGCACCTGGTTTTGGTGACAGAAGAAAAGCAATGCTAGAAGATATTGCTATTCTTACTGGAGGAACTGTAATTTCTGAGGAGCGTGGGTTTTCTCTCGAAAATGCGGATTTAGACATGTTAGGAACTGCAGAAACAGTAACGATTGACAAAGACAATACAACGATTGTCAACGGCACAGGAAAAGCTGCCGATATCAAAGCACGTGTGAATCAAATCAAAAGTCAGATTGAAAGCACTACAAGCGATTATGACAGAGAAAAACTCCAAGAGCGTTTAGCCAAATTGGCCGGCGGTGTTGCTGTTCTTTATGTTGGTGCTGCTAGTGAAGTTGAAATGAAAGAGAAAAAAGACCGTGTGGATGATGCGCTTCATGCCACTCGTGCTGCTGTAGAAGAAGGTATTGTTGCTGGTGGTGGTGTTGCTCTTGTTCGTGCTCAAAAAACATTAGAAAAAATCAGCGATGTTAATCTTGACGAAGTCACTGGAATTCAAATCGTTTCGAGAGCAATAGAATCTCCATTGCGTACAATTGTTGATAATGCCGGTGGAGAAGGCAGTGTTGTTATAAATAAAGTACTAGAAGGCAAAGGCGATTTTGGTTATGATGCCAAAAATGACGCTTATGTTGATATGCTAAAAGCAGGAATTATTGATCCTAAAAAAGTAACACGTGTAGCTTTAGAAAATGCAGCATCTGTTGCAGGAATGATACTGACTACAGAGTGTGCACTTATAGATATCAAAGAAGATGCACCTGCAATGCCTCCAATGGGCGGTGGCGGAATGCCTGGAATGATGTAAATCAACACATAATAATAAGAAAAAAAGCGCTTCTTTTAGAAGCGCTTTTTTTATGAAAGACCAATTACTTAGACTCGTGATCTACACGAATTTCTTCGTCTCGATATTTACAACAAGCATGTAAACCCTCATAGGCCTCATCTGTTGCTTTGATTGTTTTTGTGTCATGACCTGCTTCGGCAATCCTTGAATTTATAGCCTCCAAATCGACTTTACGCTCATCATAAATGAGACTCAAATTATGAGTTTCAACATTCCAAACAGCTGATTTTACACCTTTTGTTTTTAAACATGTTTTTTCGATTCTATTTTTACACATCATGCACACACCGTCAACTTCAATAGTGGCTTTTGCATTTTTATTTTGTGCATATCCTACAGATGATATCATCATCAATAAAAGAGTAAGTTTTATAAGTTTCATATTTTATTTATTTAATTTTTAATTGATTTTAAATCGTAGTCCAGCATAATACATACTGCCAAAAACTGGGCCATATACAAATGTACTATCAAAGTTTGAACCAAATGGATTATCGGCGCTTAAAATAGGATTATTTTGCCTTACATTTGTTATGTTCTCACCTCCAATATACAATTCAAATTGATTCGAAAACACTTTTGTAATCTGAGCATTCACAGTAGATATTGAAGGCGAATACTGGGGCAATCGATATGCTTCTGGGCTTTGCATAGTTGATGAAAACCGTTGCTGACTCAACCAATTGAACGTAGCATCAAATTTCCAAAGCCCACCTTTTGATGTAGGTGCTGTTTCGTAGGATATGTTGACAAAAATACGCTGATTGGGCGTCAATGGTTTTTCTAATTTACCGCTTTTGTACTGCGTTTTTACATTATAATATTTATAGGCTGTTTTAAGATCTAGTCGATTCAAAGGTGTGTAGTTGAACTCCACCTGCAAACTATTGGCAAAGCTCTCTCCTACTAAATTATAAAAGTTAATCTCTGTTGGCGTTTCATAATCTACAACCACTTGATTCTGAAAATCTGTTTTGTAGAAGTCAATATTAATATCTGCCTTTCGCTTAAACAATTGGAATCCTTGCAAAAATGAAATCCCATAATTCCATGCAATTTCTGGATTCAATCCATAAATTTTACCTTTTACATCTTGAATATTGATGCTTCGCGATGAGGCAAATAATTTTTGATTTTCAGCAAAAATATTGGCCGCACGTTTTCCTCTTCCAAAAGAAAAACGCAATGCCGATTTTTCCCAAGGGGTGTAGCGCGCATGAAAACGTGGCGTCACAAAAGTGCCTAGTAAGTTATGATGATCTATCCGTACCCCTGCTGTGAGGTTAACGGCATCTAAATTATCAAAAGAATATTCAAAAAATCCTCCAACGGCGTTTTCATTTCGTGAATAATCAATTGTGCTTACTTCCTCGTTGTAGGTGTCGTGAGAATAGCCAACTCCTGTTTTTATTTTATGTCTTGAATCGCTAATGATTGTATTATAAATCAAATTAGTGAAAACACTTTTATGGTCTATTTCATACGTTCTGTTTCCAAAATAAGAGTCTTGATTATGGCTACTGTAAGATACTTGAAGCCCTAAACTTTGATAGGGAATTTCGGGATTGACATATCCCAGTTTTCCAGAAAATTCAATACGTCTGGTATCCACTTCACTACCCCAAACGCTATGACCAAACTTATGAACTTTTGGGTCATAGGCAAGTTGTCCAGATTGTTTGTTATCGTCCAAAAATCGAAGGTTCAAAAAGCTAATCAGTCCTTTTTCGGGGTTGGTATATTGCCAGCGGTTCATGATATTGATTTGATTTCCAACAGGAAGATCTAAAAAAGAATCCCCATTTTTATCAAATTTCTCTCCCCTTTTATCACCATGAATATACAAGCCGGTACTCCACTTTTCGTTCAGCTGAGTGTTGAAATGGGTGTTGAGTTCCAAACGTCCATTAATAGAAGCATACGCATTGATAAAAACTTTTTTGTCGGTCAAAGGCTTAACCAGCTCTGCGTTTATTTGACCTGCAATACTTTCAAATCCATTGGTTACACTCCCAGCACCTTTGGTCACCTGAACACTCTCTACCCAAGTTCCTGGAATAAAACTCAGCCCATAAGCTTGTGCTGCACCTCTTATGGAAGGTATATTTTCGGTAGTGATTAAAATATAGGGACTCGTTAGGCCCAGCATTTTAATTTGTTTAGTTCCAGAAATGGCATCCGAAAAATTAACATCAATAGACGGATTGGTTTCAAAACTTTCTGAAAGATTACAACAAGCGGCTTTTAATAGTTCTTTGCTGCTTATGGTTGTGATGTTTTGTGATGCAATATAGGACGTGGCCGATGCTTTTTTTCGAGTTGTAACGGTTACCTCCTCCAAATCATCTGTGGATTGCAAAACAATATGAATAATAGTATTTGAGTCTTTAACATCAATTATTTTTGACTTGTAGCCAACATAACTAATACTCAATCTTTTGTATGAAGATTCATATGGCAATGTGAAATTACCATCGATATCGGTTATGACACCCAGCGAAGTGCCTTCCCAAATGACATTGGCACCAGCAAGTGGTAGGTGTTTCCCTTGCGGAGAAGATTCCATAACCATGCCTTTTATTGTGTCTTGTGCAAAAAACAAAGTGGGCACGAAATAAAGTATGACGAATATGTTTTTCATTATTATAAATTTAGAATTATTTTTTAAGAATTGTGATGCGTATGCTATACACACAACAAACCACCAAAGTGAATTTGGAAGTAAAAAACGAGTCTAAATCAAATGAGAAAAACTTGATCGCGAAGTTGAATGTCTAATATAAGAGGTGGGGGATCGTGTTTAGAATATGAAAATTCCTTTTGTGATTCTAAAATGAAATCGACAGGAATTTGGATAGTGGGCGCTGCTACAACAACTGCTAAGCTTGTGAAAGCTGTAACAAAAGCATTTTGATAATTATCGAAACCTTCAAAGACGATGCTGATATTTGAGCAACATGAGGGTGCTTTAGATTTTAAGGAATCATCCTTTAAAACATCAGAACAGCAGGGTTCAATTTTGGACACTACAGAAACATCTACCAAATTTGATCCACAAAAATGTTTCTCAATCTTGAAAGAAAAAGAAGCTAACACCACAGCGAATGCCATGAGTGTAGAAGTTAATTTTTTCAAAATAGAGTGTTTCATGCTGTAAAGTTATAAATTTTTGTACAACAAAAGAGAAAACACCGCCTAATATTATAAGAACTTTAACTATCGTTTAATGGCTAGATTTTTTACTTTTACAAAAATTATTTACATGAATTTTGAGCACCTCAAACCACAAGTTTTAGCGTTAACAGAAAACCCCTCCGCTGTTGAGGATACCCTTTTAGCCATTTGTAAACTCCTCAAAGCAGAAGTTTCCCACTACGATTGGGTAGGGTTTTACTTTAAAAATGGCGATAAAAATGAACTCAAACTTGGACCCTACGCTGGTGCGCCTACAGATCACACAATCATACCTTATGGCAAAGGCATTTGTGGGCAAGTGGCTGTGAGCAACAAAAATTTTGTTGTGCCAGATGTCAAAGCGCAAGACAATTATATTGCATGTAGCATTACGGTAAAATCTGAAATAGTCGTCCCCATATTTGTTGACGGCAAAAATATTGGACAAATAGATATTGACTCCAACACACTAAATCCGTTTTCAAAAAAAGATGAAGAATTTTTAGAATTTGTGTGTGCAAAAGTTGCCGTGTTACTTTAAGATGTTAATAACTCTTGTTTTTGTTTAAAAATTATAACGTATTTACTTAAAATCAAGATTTTAGTTGGCCTTTATTTTCCTATTTTTGAGGTTTAAAATTTCCACTAAAAATGAATCAAAACAAAACAATATCCTCTGCATTAATTTCTGTATTTAGCAAAGATGGCCTAGAGCCCATCGTAAAAAAATTAAACGAACAAGGCGTCACCATCTACTCTACTGGCGGTACTCAAAAATTCATAAACGACCTTGGTATCGATGTTGTTCCTGTTGAAGATATTACAAACTACCCCTCCATTCTGGGCGGCCGCGTCAAGACCTTGCATCCAAAAGTTTTTGGTGGAATTCTCAACCGTCAAGATCATACTTCTGACGCTGATGAAATGAAAAGTTTCAACATCCCTCAAATAGACTTGGTCATTGTAGATCTTTATCCCTTTGAAAAAACGGTGTCGTCTGGCGCAAGTCATCAAGAAATCATTGAAAAAATTGATATCGGTGGAATTTCACTTATTCGTGCTGCAGCCAAAAACTTCAAAGATGTGATGTGCGTGTCTTCTGTTAATGATTATGCAGAACTGCTTGAGATTATTTCAAAAAATAATGGCAGTATTGCTTACGAAGACCGTCAACGATTTGCTGCAAAATCTTTTAATATTTCATCGCATTATGACAGTGCGATTTTTAATTATTTTAATAAAAATAATGAAGACGTTGTATTGAAACTAAGCGAACAAAACGGAAAAGCACTCCGCTATGGTGAAAACCCACATCAGCAAGGCTTTTTCTTTGGGAATTTTGATGAAATGTTCGATAAATTACATGGTAAAGAATTGAGCTACAACAACTTACTAGACGTAGATGCCGCCGTAAATTTGATGAACGAATTCTTAAATGAAGCTCCAACATTTGCAATTTTGAAACACAACAATGCTTGTGGTTTGGCGCAAAGAGACAACCTACATCACGCCTATGTTGATGCATTAGCAGGCGACCCTGTTTCTGCATTTGGAGGCGTGTTAATTTGCAATACCGAACTTGATTTGGCTACCGCAGAGGAAGTTCATAAATTGTTTTGTGAAGTCGTCATTGCACCAAGTTTTACTACAGAAGCTCTTGCCCTTTTGAAAGGCAAAAAGAATAGAATACTACTCATTCAAAAATTAACAGAACTGCCCAAAAATTCTGTACGAACATGTCTCAATGGCTATTTGGTACAGGACAAAGATCACATTACAGACTCTAAGGAAATTCTTGAAACAGCAACAACGCTAAGTCCAACAGAAGAAGAAATTGAAGACTTACTTTTTGCATCAAAACTTTGTAAACACACAAAATCCAATACTATTGTTTTGGCCAAAAACAAACAATTGTGTGCTAGTGGCACAGGTCAAACTAGCCGTGTGGACGCATTAAATCAAGCCATACACAAGGCCAACTCTTTTGATTTTGATCTTGATGGTGCTGTAATGGCTAGTGATGCGTTTTTTCCATTTCCAGATTGTGTAGAAATAGCACAAACTGCAGGAATCAAAGCCGTCATACAGCCTGGAGGTTCTATAAAAGACCAACTTAGCATCGATTATTGCAATGAGAATAAGGTAGCAATGGTGTTTACAAAAACACGTCATTTTAAACATTAAAAAAATACTTTTTTTGGATATAGACTAAAATTTATTTTTAGTACATTTACGCTAAAGCATTTTTTTTAGAACACCAACATAATTTTTACTTCCTATGGGATTTTTTGATTTCTTAACCGAGGAAATTGCCATTGATTTAGGTACAGCCAACACTCTCATTATTCACAATGATAAAGTTGTTATTGATAGTCCTTCTATTGTTGCTAGAGACCGTATTTCTGGTAAAATTATTGCTGTTGGAAAAGAAGCCAATTTGATGCAGGGAAAAACCCACGAAAACATCAAAACGATTCGACCGCTTAAAGATGGTGTGATTGCAGATTTTGATGCCTCTGAACAAATGATCAGTATGTTCATCAAAAATATTCCTGCACTAAAGAAAAAGTTATTTGCTCCGTCTTTGCGTATGGTCATATGTATTCCATCTGGAATTACAGAAGTAGAAATGCGTGCGGTAAAAGAATCTGCAGAGCGTGTGAACGGCAAAGAAGTGTACCTGATTCACGAACCCATGGCAGCAGCGATCGGAATTGGCGTGGATATCATGCAGCCCAAAGGAAATATGATTGTGGATATTGGTGGGGGAACCACCGAAATTGCAGTAATCGCACTTGGAGGAATTGTTTGCGATAAATCCGTAAAAGTTGCCGGTGACGTGTTTACAAACGACATCATATACTACATGCGCACACAACACAACTTGTATGTTGGTGATCGAACGGCAGAAAAAATAAAAATACAAATTGGTGCTGCTACGGAAGACTTAGAACTTCCACCAGATGAAATGAACGTTCAAGGTAGAGATTTGCTTACAGGAAAACCCAAACAAGTACAGATTTCGCACCGAGAAATAGCAAAAGCATTGGACAAATCTATTCTCAGAATTGAAGATTCTGTTATGGAAACACTATCTCAAACGCCTCCAGAATTGGCCGCAGATATTTACAACACAGGGATTTATCTTGCTGGTGGCGGATCGATGCTTAGAGGGTTGGACAAGCGTCTATCGCAAAAAACAGATCTTCCAGTCTATATTGCCGAAGACCCGCTTAGAGCGGTTGTTCGCGGAACAGGAATTGTTCTCAAAAATATTGTAAAATATAAAAGTGTCTTGATCAAATAGGAAATGAGTCATGCAGCAACTCCTAAATTTCTTCTTCAAAAATAGGACAACAGTCTTGTTTTTGATTTTGTTTTTAGTTGCATTTACGATCACTACCCAATCTCATGATTACCATAAAAGTAAATTTCTCAACTCTTCAAATCAAATTTCGGGAAGTATCCATGGCGTATTCTCATCTGTAGGAAATTATTTCAATCTGAAAAAAGAAAACACCATTCTTTTGGAAGAAAATAATCGCTTAAAAGCATTCGTTTTCAATTCAAAAACAGGACCTCTTGACACAGCTAACATTGAAAATAAGTTCAAACTAACTCCAGCGATAGTCCATAAAAACAGTTATCGTTATCTCGAAAATTACATCACTCTAAACATAGGAGAAAATGAAGGAATAAAAGAAGATTTTGGCGTAATTACCTCTAAAGGAATTATTGGAATAATTGACCAAACCTCATCCAATTATTCTCGCGTACTTTCTATTTTAAATACAAAAAGTAAAATCAACGCAAAGCTCAAAAATAGTAATCATTTTGGAACCTTGGGCTGGGATGGTGTTCATCACAATAGTGTTCAATTAAATGACATTCAAGATTTGGCAAAAATTGCAGTTGGAGACACGATTGTAACCAGTGGATTTTCTTACACTTTTCCAGAAAATATTCCTATTGGTAGGGTAGCATCCTACGAATTGAATGCTACAAAAGACTTATATATCATCAATGTTCAATTGTTTAATGATATGACCAATTTACGCCATGTCCATGTGATTGAAAATTTAGATATTGAAGAGTTAGAAACCTTAAATCCAGCCAATGAATAGCATATTATTTTCAAATATGGTGAGATTTATAATGTTGATTCTTCTTCAAGTTTTCATTTGTAATCAAATGAATTTTCTTGGAAACATTAATCCCTATATTTATATATTGTTCATCTTATTGTATCCCATCAGCACCAATAGATTTAGTTTTATATTCGTAAGTTTTTGTTTAGGATTAATCATCGATATTTTTCTTGATTCTGGTGGTGCACATGCAGCAGCATCTGTCTCAATCGCTTACATTCGACCCCTATTTTTAAAGTTTTCTTTTGGCGCAGCATATGAATACCAAGCCATTAAGTTTAAGGATTCAGAATTTTTACAACGCATCGTCTATTTTGCTTTGCTAATTCTTATTCATCACCTTATATTATTTGCGTTCGTTATTTTTGATGCATCAAAAATTAATCTTATGATTTCACGCGCTTTAAGCTCGGGCGTTTTTACTCTTTTTCTCACACTCATTTTGCATTCACTATTTAGTCAAAAAGAAAAATGAGAAAATTTCTACTCTTAGGACTTGTTGTGTTTACCGGGCTAATTTTTATCGGTCGGTTATTTTATTTGCAAGTTTTTCAAGACGAATCGAATAGTCTGGAGGACGATAATGCTATTCGGAAAATTTTTCAATATCCAAAACGAGGTTATATTTATGACCGGAACGGAAAATTGCTTGTCGCCAATCAGCCGACTTACGATGTTGTTGTTGTACCTAGAGAAGTTGAAGCACTCGATACTTTGATGTTTTGTTCACTCCTCGATATAGATAAAACAAAATTTCTAAAAGCTTTCAATCGTGCCAAGCGCTATTCTCCAAGATTACCGTCCATATTTTTATCACATTTATCGAAAGAGGACTATGCTTTTTTGTCTGAAAAATTACGAAAATTTAAAGGGTTTTATGTTCAAAAAAGAGCGGTAAGAGATTATCAAACAGAAATTGGCGCAAATGTTTTGGGCTACATAGCAGAAGTCAACCCCAATAATATTTCAAAAGATGGATATTATAAATTAGGAGATTTGATTGGTAAGCAAGGCGTTGAAAAATCCTATGAAAAAGAATTACGGGGCGAAAAAGGCGTAAAATACATTCAAAAAGACATCTATAATCGAGATATTGGATCGTACAAAAACGGGCAGTTTGACACACTTCCAATCCCTGGAAAAAACATTACAATTACCATTGATGCAACACTTCAAGAATATGGCGAACAATTGATGCAAAATAAAATGGGAGGCATCGTTGCTATCGACCCCTCTTCAGGTGAATTATTAACCCTTGTTTCTGCACCTTCTTATAATCCTGCCCTTTTGGTTGGCAGAGAACGATCTGAAAATTATACTAAACTTTATAGAGATTCTATCTACAGACCACTTTTTGACAAAGCGCTGATTCGGATGCACGTCCCTGGCTCACCCTTCAAAACCTTGGTGGCACTCGCAGCACTACAAGAAAATGTTATTACAACACGGGAGTCTATTTTTTGTACTGAAAAATACGTTTATGGAAAAAATAGGCGCGTCATGAAATGCCATTGTGGCGGAGGATACAGAAATTTATTTTCTGGAATAAGTAATTCCTGCAACTCCTATTTTGCTATGGCATTTAGAAAAACCATTGACAAATATGATGATGCCTCGAAAGGGATGGATATTTGGAGTAATCACATCAAAAGTTTTGGTCTTGGTAACTTTTTGGGTAATGATTTATCCATTGGTAAAAAAGGAAATATTCCAAACGGTGCATACTACGATAGTTGGTATCCTGATTTCAAATGGGGTGCCACTACTATCTTATCAAATGCAATTGGACAAGGAGAAATTTTGGTAACCCCTATTCAACTGGCCAATATGACGGCTGCCATTGCCAATAAAGGATATTACTACACCCCCCACATCATCAAATCGATTGAAGGCAAAGAAATTGACGAAAATTTTACCACAAAAAAAGAAACCTCTATTGATCCTGAGTATTTTGATCCTGTTATTGAAGGAATGCATCGGGTTTACACCAATGGAACGGCAAGTTTCTTGAAAGTTCCTGGAATTGAGATTTGCGGAAAAACAGGAACAGCAGAAAATTTTACAAAAATAGATGGCGTCAAAACACAACTTACAGACCATTCTATTTTTGTTGCCTTTGCTCCAAAAGAGGATCCAAAAATTGCTATTGCTGTACTTGTAGAAAATGGATATTATGGTTCACGATGGGCGGGTAGAATTGCCAGTTTGATGATTGAAAAATACTTAAAAGGTGAAGTGAGCCAAAACTATATGGAGCAATTGGTTTTAGACAAAAGTTTAGAAGACGAATATCTAAAGCCCTATAGCGGGAAACCATTCAAAATTAATCAATAATGAACCTCAACAGAGCACATAGTTTTCAATTGGATTGGATGGTCGTTATGATTTATTTTGCACTCGTATTGTTTGGATATTTCAATATTGTTTCGGCCTCTACAGATGGCGCATTTACTTCATATTTTGACCTCTCGAAACCTTATGGCAAACAAACTGTTTTTATTGGTTTATCAATCATTTCAATAGTACTTATTTTATCTATTGATGCAAAATTTTATGAACGTTTTGCTAGCATTATCTATTTAATTTCAATGATTGTACTGGCTGGATTATTCGTATTTGGCAAAAAGGTTAATGGAGCCATGTCCTGGTATGAAATTGGTGGAGCAACCTTGCAACCTAGCGAATTTGCAAAGTTTGCTACCGCTTTGGCTTTAGCCAAGTATATAAGTGACCTTCAAACCAACATCAAAGATAGTATAGATCAGTTTCGGGCAGCGCTGATTGTGGCCGTTCCTGCTGTTCTTATTCTACTGCAAAATGATGCAGGAAGTACACTCGTTTTTGCAGGACTTATATTTGTATTCTACAGAGAAGGAATTCCTCAAAAATATATTTTATTTGGCGCTTCTCTTTTAATCATTACGGTTGCTACCCTAAAATTTTCTGCACTCATTGTCACAAGTATCATTGCAACTTTCATTGTGATTTATCAATTGTTTTTCAAGAGAAAGAAAAAGAAATTAACACTCTCCGTATTGATCCTCATATTTTGTTCTGGACTAAGTTTTGGAACGGAATGGAGTTTCGATAACATATTACAAAAACATCAAAAAGACCGCATTGAAGTTTGGCTTAAACTTGAAAAAGACCCCGAAAAACTCAAAATCATGAAGCGTAATATTTCATACAATCTCAATGAATCAGAAAAAGCTATTCGCTCTGGTGGGCTTACAGGAAAAGGCTTTAAAGAAGGAACTCGAACCAAAGGAAAGTTTGTTCCAGAACAACATACCGACTATATTTTTAGTACTGTTGCAGAAGAATGGGGGTTTTTGGGAAGTAGTGCTGTGGTCACGCTTTTTATGTTACTGATTGGTCGGATTTTATTTTTGGCCGAACGCCACAAATCTCAATTTAGTAGAGCCTACGGCTATGGCGTAGCCTCCATTATTTTTGTACATTTTTTAATTAATATCGGCATGGTGATGGGACTTATTCCTACCATTGGAATACCGTTGCCGTTTTTTAGTTATGGAGGGTCTGGCCTTTTGTCATTTACAATCTTAGTTTTTATCTTCCTCAAGCTCGACGCAAATCGTCTTAATGTTTGGTAAATAACAATTCTATTGTTTTTTCAGCTCAAGCTTTTCTGCAAAATAATCACAAAAATCTTTCATCGTTGCGGTCATTTTTTCGTCTTGTGTAGCACGCAAAAAAGTGTCGCTCATAGCGGTTAGAGTTTGATGAAAAAACAATTTCATCTCATCAACAGGCATATCTTTTGTCCATAAATCGATGCGTAAAGATTCTTGCGCTTTGGCATCCCATACCGACAGAAAAATGGCCTTGGCATCGGCATTTGAAATTCCACCGTCCTGGGCTGTCCAAGATAACTTTTCTGGAATCCGATTTTCGTCCAATTCTACGTTCAATTCAATTTTTGAAGTGTGTGTTTTAGCCATTATTTTTTTGGTTTATATTTTGCTTTATTAAAAAGAGTTTGTGCATTCATTTGTAGCATTTGTGGCAGCGAAGTAGGATTATTTTCCATGTAGGAGCGCACAATTTGCCATCCAATATATTGCCCCAATCCGCCAGGAGATTCGCTGTCGAGCTCCAAATTGAAACGCGAAAAAGGTGCTCGCGCTATAAAACGACCAACAAGCTTAGTGTCGGTACTGTACAGCAATTCGTTTTCTACAAAATACTGCCAAATATAAAACGCGTTATCATCTGCCCACAACAATTCCTCTTGTGTATATCCAATTTTGGTATGGTCTTTTGCGGTTGGCACCCAAAGATCTTTTAGGTATAATTTTTTTCCATGATATATTAATTCTTCCAAAAAGGTATTGCGCTTTGGTTGATTTATTAGACGACTTGCGTAGGCGTCCGCAAGATCCATTACAATTTGATCTTTCTTCAAATTATTTTTTATGTACTTATAAAAACTATCATAAAACTCATGTTGGGCTCCTAAATAATTATCGATACTAATTATAACAATGGAGTCTGTTACAATCACTTTGTTGCGATAATCTACATCGGAATAAACTGTAATAATACGGGGAGTTTTTAATGATGGATTGTAATATTTTAGGTGTTTATACAAAGCTTTCAGTTCGAGTTCTGTGTCTTGAAAATCACTAAAAACACTGTCAACAGACTTTTGAATCATCTTTTGAATGGGGTCTTGTGTACGCTCTAAAAACACAGAATCTGGAGTTTTTTTAGGAAACAAAAACGGATATTGCTGTTTTAAAGACCCAAGATTTTCTTTGGCAGTTTGCATGAACGCTTGATCAAAACGCTCTACTGTTATCTCTATTGGAGTGGCTGCAATTTCTTTTTCCAATTGCGCCTTTTTGTTGCATGAAAAGCATATAAAGAGGAAAAGAAAAATACCTATTTTTTTTATATTATTGCTCAATAAATAGCCTTGAAACATAGTGTAATATATCTGGAATTACATCGCAAAAATAGGCATTAAGATTCAAATGAAAACAGGAATTTCAGCAAAACACATTATTGAAAAACAAATAAAAATTATGTGTTTTGTATTTGCAAATTTAAAGTCCTATAAATTCTAAGGCTGAGTCTCCAAAAGAATATCCATAGCAACGCCAATAATTAGAAAAATTTTCATTTGAATATTTCCAAACAACTTCCTTGTCTGGAGTAACTTCCCAAACGCCAAAATCTCCTTCACAAATCAAGGTATTCCCATTTTGAAGTCTATCGGCACCTGAAATTTTACCATGAAATAAACTTTCATCTGTAAAAGACCAAACAACTTCAGGAGATAAAACATTTTCTGGCTCTAAAGCTAAAATATCTGGCAATTGTAATTCATAAATATGAGATTGTTCGCTATTATTTTCCCCATAATTGCTGTAAACTAAAATATTACCTTCACCTGGCACGCCATTTTCAAGCAGGTTTGGAAAATGATTTCTATNAAAAATTCGCTGTTCTTGAGTATCTCCGTAAGCAAGTGGGTTTCCAAATCGATAAATTAAATCTCCNCCTTTATTATAATTTCCACCAGATGATGTAGAAGCTTGCTCAGTTGTGGTACTATGATCAATAACCCAAATTTCACTAAAAAAATTAACACTCATGTAAATTAAATCATTTGTTTCATCTAAATCAATTCCATTTGCATGCATAAAATCTCCATTNGATTGTAGATTGTAATTTATATCAATTTTGTGTGGGTTTTGAATTACTGATCCAAAAGCACTTGCATTGTTATCATGTTCTTGAATGATATGGTCCCAACTTCTCCACTGCCAAACAATTTCGTTAGTTTCTGGGTTAACTTCTATTAGTTTTTCAACATAGATTGGTTGATCAAAATCAACCCCAAAGTTTTGATGAGTATCAACCTCAATCTTTTCCCATACCATAATCATAATATTTCCGTTTTTTAGTAACTCAACATCGTGATGTGCAATTTCAATCTCGTTTGAAACTTCATAGGTCCATTCCAAAATATTATTTTGATCAAAAAGATTAATAACACCTCCATATCCCCCAAAACTAAATGCAGGGTTAATAGACTTAAAAATCCCTAAAGTCTTTCCATTAGGCAGCAACTCAAAGTCATTACCTAAAAAAGCATCAAGACTCCAACTATATTTAATATTTCCTCCTTTGTCAACTAAATAGGGGGTTTTTCCCCCATTTGGACAAATAAGCACTAAATTATTATAAACATTTTCTTGATCATGAACCAAAACATCTTCTGTAAGTTCGTATTCATATGTAAAATTTGGCTCTTGGCTGTTTATATTTTCTTCGTTACAATTAACTAACACAAAAAAACAGATGAATAAAAGTAGCTTATTATACATATTTAAAAATATTATTGGTTTTAGTTTTAACTAAATATAAATATATTGAATTATGTATTTAAATGCTAAAAAATCATATTAAAACTAAACAAAAAACATATTAACTTAATTCTAAATTTTTATTAATCTGATATAAAATGTTTCAAAGATGAATAGAATAGTTTATTTTTGTTAGAAACCAATACATTTCGAGAAAATATGGATACAAACGCAGTCGTGCAGCACATTAGTAATTGGTTGAAAAATTATGCCAACAAAGCTAAAATTGATGGATTTGTAGTAGGTGTTTCAGGGGGCATCGACTCTGCTGTAACTTCGACACTCTGTGCAAAAACAGGACTAAAAGTATTATGTTTGGAAATGCCAATTCATCAGGCAGATAGTCATGTGAGTCGTGCTCAAGAACATATTCGTTTTTTACAAAAAAACTATTCCAATGTAAGCTCAAAATGTGTTAATCTAACCCCTGTATTCGAGTCTTTAAAATCTGAAATAGACGCTACAAAAGATCAAAAAATTGTAGATATGGCTCTGGCCAATACACGCGCTCGCTTGCGGATGACTACGCTATATTATTATGCAGGTTTATATGGTTTTATTGTGGCAGGAACAGGAAATAAAGTAGAAGATTTTGGAGTTGGATTTTATACAAAATATGGCGATGGCGGTGTAGATCTGAGTCCTATTGCAGACCTTCTAAAATCAGAGGTTTATGCCTTAGGAAAAGCCCTTGACGTACCAAACAGTATTATGACTGCAGCACCAAGCGATGGTTTGTTTGGAGACGCGCGAACCGATGAAGACCAAATTGGCGCATCCTATGATGAATTGGAATGGGCCATGAAAATGAAAGATGAAGGAAAAAATGCAAATGATTTTGAGGGAAGACAAAAAGAGGTTTTTGCGATTTTTAATCAATTCAATACATCCAATGCGCACAAAATGAACCCAATTCCTGTTTGCATTATTCCAGAAATACTTAAACAATAAATCATGATAAGGGTTCTTGTTGCAGATCATCAACCGATAGTAAATTATGGAATCCGAATGCTTTTTGAAAACTCTAATGACATCAAAATTGTCAGTACAGTCAACACCGCAAAACAACTTATAAACTATTTAAAAAAAGGAAGTGCTGATCTTGTACTCATGTCCATGGATTTACCGGATATGAATGGAATTACTGTTTTGAGAAGTATAAAAAAAAACCACAATAATGTTCGTGTAATCATCTTTAGCGCACAGCCCGAAAATATTTATGCTTCAAGCGGAATCAAAGCTGGAGCTTCTGGATTTTTGTCAAAAACAGCAACCACATCAATCATAAAAAAAGCCATTCTAAAAGTTTATAAAGGAGGGATGTATGTGACCAATGCCATGGCCCAAAAACTAACATTCGACAAAAACAAAGAAGATACGGATTTGTACCACAAACTTTCTACGCGAGAAATTGAAGTTTTAAAACTTATATGCACTGGAAAGAAAAATAATGAAATTGCTGAAGAACTCAATATCAACCCAAAAACCGTGAGTACATACAAATCACGATTAATGTCAAAATTAAATGTTACAAATTTGATTTCTTTAATTGATTTGGGACGACTAAAAAATTAAGCTAAAGAACCCTATTGAGCTTTCGAGAAAGCAACATTTTTAGGTTGGAATAATTCAAAACATCTTCCAAAACGTTTGTGTTGTCCGACGTTTTTTCGTGTGTAGTTTCCTTAAATTCATTTACTTTTTGATCAATTAAAAAACAACGTAAATTCAAAATTGTTTCACTTACGAGTTGGGCCACATTAAAGTCTTTCTTTTTAGGAAAAATGTTGTTTTTTTCCCAATTATGAAGTCTATATCGTTCATCATTCATCAAAATACTTGAAACAAATGGTGCTAATTTTGGATCAATATCGTGCATGAAATTCTCTACACTAAATGTGTCGTTTTGATTCAAATAGTCTATGATGAGATAGTAAATCGTTTTAAAGTTATCATTGCTAAATTGCATTTCGTCTTCTTGAAGATCTAAATAAATTTTTTCAAAAACTTTGACGTTGTGAATTACGGGTTCTAGGACTAAAACGCCTTCATCATTTTCTTTCAAAATTAGATCCTCAAAATCTTCTGTTCGACTTCCATAGAGCAATAAAATTTCAATGATTTTTTGTTCTAATTCAAATTGTACATCTACTTTTTTGGTTGGTGCTGTATTTTTTACCACTTCAAAAGCTTTCTTTTGCTTTTGTATGTTTTTATTGGCCTCTATTTGCGCCTTTTTACTCATTTGAGCAAGTGTACTAAAAAGAACTGCTTCGCTAATATCCATGATTCTAGAACACTCACGAATGTATAATTCTTGCTTGATTTGATCTGATATTTTTGAAATACTACTCACCATATCCCGTATCAATTCAGCCTTGGCAATTGGATCATTATCGGCCTGTTCCATTAGCAATGAAGCCTTATAAGCAATAAAGTCTTTTGCGTTGGTTTTTAGATAGTTTTGTAATTCTTCTAATGTATTTTGCCTAGCGAAACTGTCTGGATCTTCTCCCTCGGGAAAAGTACATACTTTAACGTTCATGCCTTGCTCTAAGATCAAATCTATTCCGCGGAGAGAAGCGCGAATTCCTGCAGCATCACCATCAAAAAGCACGGTTATGTTTTTGGTTAATCGATTGACCAACCGAATTTGTTCTGATGTTAGGGCTGTCCCCGACGAAGAGACCACATTATTGATGCCTGTTTGATGAAATTGAATAACATCTGTATACCCTTCAACCAAATAACAGTTGTCTTCCTTTGCAATGGCTTGTTTGGCATAATAAATCCCATACAACACTTTGCTTTTGTGATAAATATCACTTTCTGGTGAATTTAAATATTTGGCCGCTTTTTCATTTTTGGCTAAAATTCTTCCTCCAAACCCAAGAACACGACCAGACATGCTATGAATAGGAAACATGACACGCCCTTTGAAGCGATCAAATTGTTTTTCTTCTTTAACAATGGTTAAGCCTGTTTTTTCAAGGTATTTCAATTGATATCCCTTTTTTAAGGCAGCATCTGTAAAGCCACTCCAAACATCTGTAGAATACCCAAGTTGAAACTTTTTTATGGTTTCTTCCGTGAATCCTCTTTCTTTAAAATAACTCAAACCAATGGCTTTTCCAGTATCTGTTTTGTGTAGTGTATTTTGAAAATAGGTATTGGCAAACTCACTCACCAAATACATACTTTCACGTTCCCCTGCGGCTTCTTTTTCTTCGTTAGATTGAACCGTTTCTTCTACTTCAATATTGTATTTTTTGGCCAGATATTTAATAGCTTCTGGATAGGTAAAATGCTCGTGCTCCATTAGAAATGAAACAACAGTACCCCCTTTCCCAGTAGAAAAATCTTTCCAAATTTGCTTAACAGGAGAAACCATAAAGCTCGGCGTTCGCTCTTCACTAAAAGGGCTTAATCCTTTGAAGTTGCTTCCTGCTTTTTTGAGCTGCACAAAATCGCCTATGACTTCTTCAACGCGAGCCATATCAAAAACTTTATCTATAGTAGATTTTGATATCAATTGTAAAATTTATTGAATGAACTAAATGTTTGTATCATGGCTAAGATATAAAATATCAAACACATGATAACTAAAATATTTGCTATTGCTGTTTTGGATTATTTATTGCGATCAATTACGTAATTCACCATTAATAAAAGGGCCTCTTTGTATTGCGAATTTGGGTAATGTTCTATAAGTTTAATGGCGTCTTCTTGAAAACTTTTCATTTTTGAAACCGCATATTCCAAACCTCCATTAGACTTTACGAATGCGATGACCTCTTTGACACGTTTTGGGTCTTTGTTGTGATTTTTTATAGAATTAATCAACCAAGATTGTTCTTTTTTCGAACACTGATTTAAAACATAAATCAATGGAAGTGTCATTTTTTGCTCCTTTATGTCTATTCCTGTTGGCTTTCCAATATTTTCTGTACCATAATCAAAAAGGTCGTCCTTGATCTGAAAAGCCATTCCTATTAGCTCTCCAAATTTTCTCATGGTTTCAACATCTTTGGAGTGTGGTTTTATGGATGCAGCACCCAAACTACAACAAGCAGCAATAAGTGTTGCTGTTTTTTGGCGAATTATTTCATAATAAACTTCTTCTGTAATATCTAGTTTTCGTGCTTTTTCTATCTGAAGAAGTTCACCTTCACTCATTTCTCGAACCGCAACAGAAATTATTTTTAGAAGATCAAAATCGTTGTTATCTATGCAAAATAAGAGCCCTTTGGACAAGAGAAAATCGCCAACCAAAACTGCAATCTTATTTTTCCACAAGGCATTAATCGAAAAGAATCCACGGCGGTGGTTGCTGTCGTCAACAACATCGTCATGCACCAAAGTAGCCGTGTGTATAAGCTCTATTACAGAAGCTCCTCGAAATGTACGCTCAATAATCTCTCCGTTGGAAATCATTTTGGCCGATAGAAACACAAACATTGGGCGCATTTGTTTTCCTTTTCTATTGACAATGTAATGTGTAATTCTATTGAGAAGGGCTACCTTGCTTGACATTGATAAACGAAACTTTTTTTCAAAAAGTTCCATCTCATAGCTAATAGGTTTTTTTATGCGTTCAATGACTTTCAAATACAATGATTTTTGACAAAATTAAGCATATAAAATTAATTGTGTCTTAGTTAAAATGTTAAAACTAATATTGTGTTTTAGGACACAGCACCCACTAGTTTGGGTTGGAAAATTTCTTTTATAATGGCATTTAATTGCTCGTATTCTATCAAAAAAGCATCATGGCCATGAATGGAAGTGATTTCGTGGTAAGATACATTTGAGAGTTTGGGGTGTAATAGTTTTAAGGTTGCCGTATTTTCTTCTGAAACAAAAAACAAATCTGAATCTATCCCAATAATATGAATTTCTGCTTCAATAGTTTGTAGTACTTCAGCGGCACTCCCTCTGTTGGTTGTGATGTCAATTGTTTTTAATAATTGATTCATAAGTTTATATGCCGATAATTGAAACCGCTTTTGCAACTTGTCTCCATGATGAAGTAACCATGTTTCTATATTAAATAAATCGAATTCTTCATTTTGGGATCGATGAAATCTGTTTTGAAAGGATTCGGGAGTTCTATAACACAACATGGCATGCATTCTTGCATCTTGTATGGGACGTTTAGAATTCACTAAAAATTGCTCCTGAATAAGACAATTTGCGATAATCCAATCGGTGGATTTCCAATCACTTGCAACAGGGATTAAATGCGTTGTGATTTTTGGGTTTAGAGCTGCCATTTCCCAAGCGATGCCACCACCCAATGAACCACCAATGGCTGCAAAGAGTTGATTGATGCCTAGCGATTCTAATCCCGATAAAAATAATTTTGCAATATCTCTCGCAACAAAATCTTTATAATTTTCAATAAGGTGATTTGTATGACCATCGTATCCATTTCCAGGAATATTAAATGCCAAAATGGTAAAGTGATTGGTGTCAATGGCCTTGTTTGGACCAATCAATGTACTCCACCATCCCTCAGAACCTGCAACATTAGAGTTGCCTGTTAGGGCATGATTAATTAAAACCACAGGCGCACTGTGTAGGGCACAACCAAATAACTGGTAAGACAAATTAATAGGCATTATCTTACCAGAAATTGTGGTGTATTTTGGAATCTCTATGTATTGAATTTCAGTCAATAAATATGAACTTAATTATATATTAATTGTTCCAATTTTAATTTTAAAGGGGTTTGATTTAGTAAATTGTCTTTTACAGGGCATCGTTCCTGAACAATATCTAACCACTTTTCTAAAGTTACATCATCGATTGTTGCTTGAGGTTTCAATAAAACATTGATAGATTTGAATCCTGCGCGTTCATCTTTTGATATCCCCAAAAACCTATTTGGATTGATTTCTCCAGAAATCTCAATATCCAATTGTTTTAATTCAAATTGTAACTCTTTTGCCACAAGGTGTCCAACAACGTTAAGACAACCTGCAAGTCCTGCTAAAATAAACTCAACAGGATTGGCACTTTCATCTTTACCACCAAGTGCTTCAGGTTCGTCTATTACCAAACTAAATTGTCTTGCTTTGGCTGTAAATTTTGTTGCAGAGTTACTCTGTCCTTGTACTGAAAATGTTAAATCACTCATTATTTTGTTTTTATTAATTAAACTTCAACAAGTGCATCAACAGCCTTAAAAGCTTCAATCAGGTCTGCTTTTAAATCTTCAATATCTTCAAGACCAACTGAAAGACGAATAAGATCTTTTGTAACGCCTGTAGACTCTTGTGCTTCGTCACTCAATTGCTGATGTGTTGTACTCGCTGGGTGAATGATAAGTGACTTTGTATCTCCAATGTTTGCAAGTAGTGAAAATAACTTTGTAGTGTCTGCAATTTTCTTTGCAGCATCAAATCCTCCTTTTACTCCAAAAGTGACCAATCCACTTTGACCATTTGGCAAATAACGGTCTGCCAAAGATTTGTAAGCACTCGTTTCAAGTCCTGGATAATTGACCCAAGTTACTTGCTCTTGTTGGTGTAGCCATTTGGCAAGAGACAGTGCATTTTCGCTGTGCTTTTTAATTCTGATTTCTAGAGTTTCTAAGCCTTGAATAATCTGGAAAGCATTGAAAGGGCTCAACGCAGCGCCATAATCTCTCAAACCTTCAATTCTAATTTTTGCAATGAAAGCGGCGGCTTCCAATGCTTCGCTATAAACAAGTCCGTGGTATCCTGGAGATGGCTCTGTAAATTCTGGGAATTTGCCATTTGCCCAGTCAAAAGTCCCTGCATCTATAATCGCACCTCCTAGTGCCGTTCCGTTTCCATTGATATACTTTGTAAGGGAATGAATGACGATGTTTGCGCCATGCTCAATAGGGTTCAATAAATATGGCGTAGCTACTGTGTTATCTACAATCAAAGGAACTTTATAGGCTTTTGCTTCTTTGGAAATGGCTTCTATATCCAATACATCCAATTTTGGATTTCCAAGAGATTCAATAAAAAATGCTCTTGTATTTTCTTGAGCAGCATTTTTAAAATTTTCTGTATCAGAGGGGTCCACAAAAGTTGTGGTAATACCATGACGTGGCAGAGTGACGCTCAGTAAGTTGTAGGTTCCGCCATACAAACTGCTAGAAGCGACAATATGATCGCCTGCTTTTAGTAGAGTTAGCAGAGAGGTGGCAATTGCAGAGGTTCCAGACGCTGTGACAACAGCAGCGATTCCTCCTTCTAGCGCCGCCAATCGTTGCTCCAGAATGTCATTTGTTGGATTGTTGATACGGGTATAAATGTTTCCCGTTTCGGCTAGCGCAAAAAGGTTGGCTGCATGGTCTGAATCCTTAAAAACATAGGCCGTTGATTGATAAATTGGTACTGCTCTAGTACCAGCGTTTTGGGATACATCGTGTCCCGCATGTAATGCATTAGTTGCAAATTTTTGTGTACTCATTTTTCTATTTTTTTGAGTTAATACATAATTAAAACAAAAAGTCAAATGCACCTTTGTGGTGAACTTAAAAGAAAAATGTTATAAAGAATTGATCAACATTATAAAAATGTTGGTTGTTATCTATCTATTTATGTGAACATAAAAAGTAGAATGTAGCACCTACTCCATTGTGTGGAGGGTTGCTAAGGCATCAAAGGGTCTAATCCCTCCACCTTTCTTGATAACACTTCAGTAAGTTATTGAACTTTATGAATACAAATATTCAAATATTATATTCAATAAACCAAATTTTTTTCTATAAAAATTAAATAAAATTATTAGATTTAGAAAATTTTTCTTTTATAATGTCAGCAGTAGATTTATTTTCTATTTTACTCTCCAGCCAGGAAATAATATCAAGGTACAAGAATGCTCGACGTTCATAGGGATGGTTTTCGTAGACGACCAATTTGGCATGTAGCGCCTTAAAAGCTGCTTTGAGTTGGTGTGGGTAGATATCGCCAAGGCCTCTCAAAAAGTTAACCATTTCTTGCTGAACAGCATACACATCTTCCATTTTGATGAGATACTTGTAGGTGTTTTTTATCAAGCGATCAAAATCAAAATCCTCTCCAGCTTCAAAATGTGCAACTAAATTCAAAATCCGAGAAAAGCAAAGTAAATCTTCTCTCATTTGAAGTGATTTATTAGTGATGATTTTTGAAAGATATTTGATTGCATTATCATAATCTTCCATCCCAAAATAAAGACTAGCAATTTTGTAATAAAACACCATAACGTGATGTTCGTCTATCTGATTTGAATGTAATTTTAAGCCACGAACAACCTCGTCAACTAATGGTAAGCCCTTTTTGAAATCGCCTTGAATAAAATGTAAATTAAATTTATTGGAATATACATACAGAAAGATCAGACCATCAATATTTTCGTCGTGAGGAAACCATGGTTTTTGGATCATTGCTTCAAGTTTATGCAATGTGTTTTTAAATTTCTTATGATTTTTTATAAAAAATAAAGCTTCCAACAAATACTGATACCCCCTTAGGAAAAAAACAGGATTGAGGCGAATCATATCTTCATTGTCATGAAACAAATCGACCCACTTCCTTGAATATTTATAGCACGATTTGAAATCTTGAACTAAAAAACTATACCACAAATACGACTTATAAAGCCATAATTTTTCGCGAAAGCCAAGCTCACTAATTTCAAAATTGGGCATCCGTTTATTGAAGTACTCTTTGACATTTTGATATTCTAAATCGTTTTTGACATACCCTGTTTTTAGAAACAAACCATAGAGTTGAAGTGATAAGTTGGAGAGTTTACTCGCAATTAGGTTTTGTCGACTTAAAGTCTCTGCTTGCAAGGTAAGCGCATCAGCCCTACTGCTCAAGCTCCGTGTAATGTATTGAGACTCAATAACTTTCTCGAGCTCTACAATTTCATAACCAATGTTTTTTTCTTGATGTGTTATCGCTAAGGATTTGGCTTTGTCCAAAATTTTTAAACTTTGTTTGTACAAGCCCTTGTGGTATAGAATTGTAGCAAAATCTAGTTGCTCCCGCAATTGAATTCTTAGATTTTGATGAGAAGGATTGAGGCGTAAACTAATTAAAATCTGCTTATACAAATGCGCTTTGAGATTGGAAAGCTGTTGTTTTTTTACAAACCCTTCTTTCAAAATAGCACGCTCATCATAAATTTTTAACTTTTCTAGGACTTTAAACAACAACAAAAATTTTGAATCCTCATTCACTCCCAAACGTCCAATATACAGCTTAAACTGTCTTTTTTCGGATTTCGTGAGCGATCGAATTAAAACAAATAAATTGTCTTTTTGTGGTTTAGTCATAATTTAAAAGTCAGCGCAATTATTTGATAATCAGTTAATTAATTTTTAATATACAAAGATAAACGTCGTAAAATTATTTAAAATTTATACGGTTAAATATTTTAAAAAAATTAAATTCGCAATACAATATATAATATATTTACAGATATGTCTAACACAAACGTCCAAATATTTGACACAACCTTACGAGATGGTGAGCAGGTGCCTGGGTGCAAATTAAATACTGATCAAAAAATTATTATTGCAGAACAGTTAGATTTGTTGGGTGTGGACATCATCGAAGCAGGTTTTCCAGTGTCAAGCCCTGGAGACTTTTCATCTGTTGAGGCCGTTTCTAAAATAGTGAAAAATGCTACGGTCTGCGGCCTTACTAGGTCTGTGGAAAATGATATTAAAGTTGCTGCCCAAGCCCTTAAATATGCTAAAAACCCTAGGATTCACACTGGAATAGGAACTTCAGATTCACATATTAAATTTAAATTTCGCTCCAACAGAGATGCAATCATAGAGCGCGCTGTTGCAGCCGTTCGTTATGCCAAGACTCATGTTGAAGATGTTGAATTTTATGCAGAAGATGCGGGAAGAACAGACAACGAATACCTAGCGAGAGTTTGTGAGGCAGTGATAAAAGCAGGAGCTACAGTGCTTAATATTCCTGACACAACTGGGTATTGTCTTCCGCATGAATATGGAGCGAAAATAAAATACCTTAAAGAGAATGTCAAAGGCATTGAAAAAGCAATATTATCGTGTCATTGCCACAACGATTTAGGGCTTGCTACTGCCAATTCCATCGAAGGGGCTATAAATGGTGCACGACAAATTGAATGCACCATAAACGGTATAGGTGAACGGGCAGGAAACACCGCTCTGGAAGAAGTGGTAATGATAATGAAGCAACATCCTTACTTGAATTTAGACACAAACATACATACGTCTATGCTCTATGGCTTAAGTCAGCTCGTCTCGGAACACATGGGTATTTATGCGCAACCAAACAAGGCCATTGTTGGTGCAAATGCATTTGCACACAGTTCTGGAATTCATCAAGATGGTGTGATAAAAAATAGAGAGACATACGAAATTATTGATCCAAAAGATGTTGGAGTTACCGAGTCGGCTATCGTTCTTACGGCAAGAAGTGGACGCGCTGCCTTGGCATACCGAGCCAAAAATGTGGGCTACGAATTGACAAAACTACAACTTGACGTTGTTTATAAAGACTTCTTGAATTATGCAGACGCCAAAAAAGAAGTTAATGACAACGACATACATTCAATCATAGAATCTAGTTCAATTTTTAAGGAACTTCATTAATATATCATGAAAAAAACGTTGTTTGATAAAGTTTGGGATGCACATGTCGTAGATACTATTGAAAATGGTCCACAAATTCTCTACATCGACAAACACTTGATTCACGAGGTTACAAGTCCACAAGCTTTTAGTGAATTGGAAAATAGAGGTATTTCAATCTTTAGGCCTCATCAAATTGTTGCCACTGCAGATCATAACACACCCACGCAAAATCAACACCTACCAGTAAGCGATGATTTATCGAGGCATCAATTAGAGCAATTGGCAAAAAACTGCAATAAAAATAATATCACTCTGTATGAGCTTGGACACCAATACAATGGAATTGTTCATGTTATGGCCCCCGAACTTGGGGTTACACAGCCCGGAATGACAATGGTTTGTGGCGATAGCCACACCTCAACACATGGGGCCTTTGGAGCAATTGCCTTTGGGATTGGCACGAGTCAAGTGGCACAAGTTTTTGCGAGTCAATGCCTGCTTTTAACAAAGCCAAAAAGCTTAAGAGTAACCGTCAATGGCACCTTAAAAAAAGGCGTTTTGCCCAAAGATGTGATTCTTTATATCATTTCAAAATTGGGCACAAACTCTGGTACAGGTTATTTCTGTGAATATGCAGGAGATGTTTTTGAAAATATGAGTATGGAAGGCCGTATGACCGTCTGTAATATGAGTATAGAAATGGGCGCTAGAGGAGGAATGATTGCTCCTGACGAAACTACTTTCGAATATATAAAAGGGCGCGAATTTGCACCTAAAGAAGAAGACTTTGAAAACAAAGTTGCCTATTGGAAAACACTCCCAACAGACAAAGGAGCTGTATTTGACAAAGAATATGTTTTTGATGCCGATGACATAGAACCAATGATTACCTATGGTACAAACCCCGGAATGGGAATAAAAATTTCAGAAAATATACCAAATTCGAATAGTGCCTCTGATAAAAAATCTTTGGCGTATATGAATTTTTCTGAAGGCGAAACCTTGATAGGAAAACCCATAAATTATGTATTTATAGGCAGTTGTACCAACTCTAGAATAGAAGATTTTCGTGTTGCAGCCGATTACATCAAAGGCAAGCAAAAAGCTGAAAATGTAACCGCATGGCTTGTTCCTGGCAGTCGTCAAGTAGAAGCCCAAATTATAGAAGAAGGATTGAAAGGTGTTTTTGAAGCTGCTGGATTTGAGCTTAGACAACCTGGTTGTTCTGCCTGTTTGGCCATGAATGACGATAAAATTCCACAAGGAGAGTATTGTGTATCAACCTCTAATAGAAACTTTGAAGGCCGACAAGGACAAGGTTCTCGAACAATACTCGCTAGTCCTTTGGTAGCAGCAGCTACTGCGGTTGAAGGCGCAATCATAGACATCTCAAAACAACTGGCATAATGGAAAAATTTTCGACACTTATTTCTACAGCTATTCCATTAAATATCTCAAATGTTGATACCGATCAAATCATTCCTGCACGCTTTTTAAAAGCAACAGACAAAAAGGGATTTGGAGATAATTTATTTAGAGATTGGCGTTACGATAAACAAAATAATTTAATTTCAGATTTTGCTTTGAACACTAAAAAATATTCTGGGAGCATTCTTGTTGCTGGAGATAATTTTGGATGTGGTTCTAGTCGCGAACACGCGGCCTGGGCGCTTGCAGGATTTGGATTTAAAGTTATCGTTTCAAGCTTTTTTGCAGATATTTTTAAAGGAAACGCCTTGAATAACGGCCTTCTCCCAATTCAAGTTACAGAAGACGTTCTTGAACAATTGTTTCAAGCTATCGCTGAAAATTCCCAAGCGCAAATTGAAATCAACCTAGAACTCCAAACATTATCAGTTTTAGAGACTGCCATTAAAACCACATTTGAAATTGATCCTTACAAAAAAACATGTCTTATTAATGGCTATGATGACATCGATTATTTATTAAGCAAAAAAGATAAAATTGAAGCCTTTGAACTTCAAAAAAAACATTTATTATGAACTTAAAAATTGCTGTACTTCCAGGAGATGGTATTGGTCCAGAAGTTATAGAACAAGCTGTAAAAGTTTTGGATGCTATTGCTCAAAATTTCAATCATAAATTTGAATACACCTACGCCGATGTTGGGGCTATTGCAATAGACAATCACAACGATCCATTACCAGAAAGCACACTTAATTTATGCAAATCGACTGATGCAATTCTTTTTGGTGCTATTGGCGATCCAAAATATGATAATAACCCTTCGGCCAAAATACGCCCAGAGCAAGGGCTACTAAAGTTAAGAAAAGAACTCGAGTTGTTTGCAAACATCAGACCTGTCAAAGCATATGATAAACTACTTAAAAAATCGCCATTAAAGAAAAGCATCATAAAAGGTACAGATATCAGCATATACAGAGAGCTAACGGGTGGATTGTATTTTGGTGAGAAAAAAATAAGTGAAGACGGCAATACTGCCTCTGATTTATGCACCTATACACGCCTAGAGATTGAACGCATCTCACACCTTGCCTTTAAAGCTGCTAGAAAAAGAAAACACAAAGTTACACTTGTAGATAAGGCCAACGTTTTGGAAAGCTCAAGACTGTGGCGTAAGGTCGTTACCGAAGTAGGCAATGAATATCCTGATGTGGAATTGGCATTTTTGTTTGTAGACAATGCAGCCATGCAAATGATTTTGAATCCAACTCAATTTGATGTTATTCTTACTGAAAATTTATTTGGCGATATCATCAGTGATGAAGCCAGCGTTATTGGTGGTTCCATAGGGCTATTGGCCTCTGCATCTGTAGGAAAAAAATATGCAATGTTTGAACCTATCCACGGCTCTTACCCACAAGCCACCGGAAAAGGCATCGCAAATCCTATTGCATCGATACTTTCTGCAGCCATGTTGCTCGATCATTTTGATTTGAAAGACGAAGCAAATATGATAAGAAAAGCAGTAGATAAATCTTTGCATTTACAAATCACAACGCCAGATTTGAATCAAAAATACGATAATGTTACGACAAGTAAAGTTGGCGATTTTATAGAAGATTTCATCAATAATCCAGAAGACTCCAATCTAAATTTTACTAATATTTATTTGGGGCAATCTACAATTATTTGATGGTGTTGCAGTGTATTCATAAAAAAAGCCTCACGCAAAATGCATGAGGCTTTTTTATTACAATTTAATTGTTTTGCCGTTATCGTTTATAAAACGATATTCTAAGTATGTGTAAGCATCTCTAGGCATTATTTTTACCCATTTTTTGTGTTTAAAATACCATTTTAAACGAATTGATGGGAACCCTTTTGTAATAAAGGCGGCAATAAAAGGGTGTGTGTTTAAAGTCACGCTTTTATGTCCTTTTTTGATAATTTGATCGAGTTGAAAATTAATTTTTTCTATCAAAACAATTGGCGCTTCAACTTCTGCACCATTTGTTCCATTCGGATTTGCTTCTTTTGTTTTAATGTTCATTTCTGGACGAACACGCTGACGTGTAATTTGAATCAATCCAAATTTGCTCGGAGGCAATATTTTATGCTTTGCCCGATCATCTTTCATTTCATCTCTTAAATGATTAAACAGTTTTTTACGATTTTCTGCACTATTCATGTCAATAAAATCCACCACAATTATTCCACCCATATCGCGAAGTCTAAACTGTCTTGCAAGCTCTGTTGCTGCAACTAAATTGACTTCGATCGCGGTGTCTTCTTGATTTTTTTCTTTACTGGTTCTATTACCACTATTGACATCTACAACATGAAGAGCTTCTGTGTGTTCTACGATAAGATATGCTCCTTTGGGCAAAGAAACAGTCTTGCCAAAGGACGTTTTTATCTGACGCTCAATTCCGTATTTTTCAAAAATTGGTGTTTTAGAATTGTAGTGTTTGACAATCGATTCTTTGTGAGGTGCGATTTCAAAAACATAATCTTTTATCTTTTCACAAAGGTCTTTATCATCTACAGTTATTTTTGTAAAACTGTCATTAAAAATGTCTCTTAGAATAGAGGACGCTTTGTTCATTTCTCCCAAAATTTTACTAGGCTGATGTGCCTTGGGAATGCTTTTACAAACAGTTTCCCATTTTGAGTATAAATTTTGCAAATCCTTATCAAGCTCTGCCACTTTTTTTCCTTTAGCAACAGTCCTGATAATAACCCCAAATCCTTTTGGTGTGATACTTTTTACCAATCGTTTTAGTCGCTCTTTTTCTGCACGACTTTCAATTTTTTGCGAAATTGAAATACGATCTGAAAATGGCACTAAGACTAAGTAGCGCCCTGCAAATGATATTTCTGAACTAATTCTTGGTCCTTTAGATGATATGGGTTCTTTTACAATTTGAACCAATAAAGTTTGATTTGGATGAATTACTTTATCGATTTTACCATCTTTATGAATGTCTTTTTCATAAGAAAAATCTTTAAGAGAAAAGTTTTTTTGTTTACCTGTGCTTACACTTTTTATGAATTTCAATAATGAAGGTAATTTTGGCCCCAAATCATGATAATGCAAAAATGCATCTTTATGATACCCTACATTAACAAATGCAGCGTTGAGCCCTGGAATAGATTTTCTTACTTTGGCTAAAAACACATCGCCAACAGAAAATTTATTATTTTCCTTGTCTTTTTGAAATTCAATTAGTTTTCCATCTTTTAATAAGGCAAAATCAACATTGTCTGAACTAGATCGAATTATTAATTCTTTATTCATAGTGTTAATTTTAATCTATACAACTGTTGTTGCACAGATGGTTGATACAATAATTTCTTATTTAACTCAAGACAATTTCTTGAATTAAATTTTCACAGGATTTAATCCCGTTAAATTCACTTTGTCAATGAGGTAAAATTGACAATACATGAATTTGATTTCAATGAACGTTTGTTTTAAAAACTGAAAAAGTAGCACATGCTACTTTATCAGTTTACTTTTTTTTGTGTCGGTTTGCACGACGACGTTTCTTACGCTTATGCGTAGCTACCTTGTGTCTTTTGCGTTTTTTACCACTGGGCATATATACCTTTTTTTTTAATTAATTAATTTACTTTAACCTTCTTTTTTACACCTTCAAGAAACACTTTAGAGGGTTTGAATGATGGTATGTTGTGTGCAGGAATTTTGATGGACGTATTTTTTAAGATATTTCTACCAATTTTTTCTGCACGTGTTTTTATCACAAAACTACCAAAACCTCGTAGGTATACGTTGTTGCCAGATTCTAGGGAACCTTTTACTTCATTCATAAAAGACTCCACAGTTGCCAAAACGTCTGCTTTTTCAATTCCTAAGTCATTAGAAATCTTTGATACAATTTCTGCTTTTGTCATTATATAGCACTTTTAAGTTAATGTTATTTAAGGGCTTGCAAATATATGTATTTTAAATTCAATATTTCAAGCCTTGAGAATTAAAATTTATCCGTTGAATAGTTTATTTTTGTTGTTTAGGCTCGGAAAAAATGAACTTTAATTCAAAATTAACCTATTGGTATTCAACACATAAAAGAGATTTGCCGTGGCGCACCACCAAAAACCCATACAACATTTGGCTGTCCGAAATCATACTTCAACAAACCCAAATTCAGCAAGGAATGCCCTATTATCTGAAGTTTATTGAGCACTACCCTACAGTTTTTGATCTTGCAAAAGCATCTGAAGACATGGTGTTGAAAGATTGGCAAGGGCTGGGATATTATTCTAGAGCACGAAATTTACACAAAACTGCAAAATTTGTCGCCAAAGAATTAAAGGGCATATTTCCAAAAACTTACAAAGATCTACTAACGCTCAAGGGCGTTGGAGACTACACCGCAAGCGCCATTGCCTCTATTTGTTATGAAGAAAAAACTGCGGTTGTCGATGGTAATGTCTATCGCGTTTTGGCCAGGTTTTTTGGTATAAAAACTCCAATCAATTCGACACAAGGCATACAACAATTCAAATCCGTTGCTACAGCTCAACTGCCCAAAAAAAATATTGGTGATTACAACCAAGCCATTATGGAATTTGGCGCCAGACAATGCAAACCCAAATCTCCAGATTGTACAATTTGCCCTCTATCCAAGGATTGTTTGGCTTTCAATACTGGAACAATTCAAACTCTTCCCGTCAAGCTAAAAAAAATCAAAATCAAAAAAAAGTACTTCAATTTTTTGGTCATACTATCCAAAGACCAAAAAACTATTCTAGAACAACGCACAAAAAAAGGGATTTGGCAGCAGCTTTATCAATTCCCATTAATTGAATCTTCAAAACCTGAAACCAGCATTGATTGGTCTCAAAATTCTGAATACAGTGCTTTCAAAAATTTAAGCATTGATTCTATAACATTGTACAACAAAAATGAAATTATTCATAAGTTATCTCATCAAGAACTTCATATTAAATTTTGGATTATTCAAACCTCCAGTACTTTGAAAAATGGCATAAAGTGGTCTGATGTTTCAAAATACGCTGTCCCTGTTGTGATTGATCGATTTATTCAAAAGTTTCGAACGGAGTTGTTGTTTTTTTGAATATCTTTATGGTTTATATAAATTATCCTACTTAAAACTCTAATTATGTCTGGAACACTAAATAAAGTCATGCTCATTGGTCATTTGGGCGATGATGTTAAAATTCATTATTTTGATGATAGCAATTGCGTTGGGCGATTCCCATTAGCAACAAATGAAACCTATACCAACAAGCAAACCAACGAAAAAGTAACAAATACAGAATGGCATAACGTTGTGGTTCGCAACAAAGCCGCCGAAATTTGTGAAAAGTACCTCAAAAAAGGGGATCGTGTATACATTGAGGGTCGATTAAAGACCAGAAAATGGCAAGATGATAAAGGAAATGACCGCTACTCTACCGAAATTATTTGTACCGATTTTACGTTTTTGACTGCAAAAAATGAACAAACGCAACACAGCGCTAGTGCTACTCCAACTCAAGCCTCAACAGCGTCAACTCCAACTGAAGCAAAAAATGCTGAAGATGCTGATGATTTGCCATTTTAATTTGTATCACCAACAACATAACTTTGGAAGCTAAGCTTATTTTTTTTCTGAATTCATTTGATACAACATTAGCATTTGGCGGACTATTTCTTGTTATTCTTTTGTGTTGTTCTGCGCTTATTTCTGGAGCAGAAGTCGCTCTTTTTTCACTTACAAAAACAGATTTGGAGGTAGAAGATACTAAGCCCTCAAAAGCTCTGAAAATTATAAACACCCTTTTGCAAAAACCTAAAAAATTGCTCGCAACGATATTGGTTGCCAATAATTTTATAAACATTGGAATCGTAATCCTTTTTGCAGCACTGAGTGAACGCCTTTTTAGCGACATTGACTCAAAACTTAATTTAATTCTTTTTGAAATTGATTTAGTCTTCTTTATAGAAGTCATAGTTATCACTTTTCTTATTTTATTATTTGGAGAAATTTTGCCAAAAGTTTATGCCAATCGAAATAATTTGAAATTTTCAAAATTTATGGCAAGGCCGTTGCAAATTTTAGATGTTTTATTCTCGCCCATTAGCATGCCCATGCGTAAGGTTACTTTATCTATTCATAAACGACTAGGAAAACAAAAATCGAATCTCAATGTAGATTATCTTTCTCAAGCATTGGAGCTTACTAGCGAAGATGACACAACAAAAGAAGAACAAAAAATTCTTCAAGGCATTGTCTCTTTTGGAAATACAGATACCAAACAGGTGATGCGTCCGCGAATTGATATTTTTGCACTAGATACTTCATTGGATTTTAAAGCCATTATTCCTCAAATAATAGCCAACGGATATTCTAGAATTCCAGTTTATGAAAACTCTATAGATTCTGTCTCTGGAATTTTATATGCCAAAGATCTGTTACCCCACTTAAACAAGAAAGATTTCGATTGGAAGAGTTTGCTTCAAACCCCGCTTTTTGTTCCAGAAAATAAAAAATTGGACGACCTGATGGTTGAGTTTCAAGAAAAGAAAATTCACCTCGCTATTGTTGTAGATGAATATGGTGGAACTTCAGGGATTGTTTCTTTGGAAGATGTTATTGAAGAAATTGTTGGGGATATTAGCGATGAGTTTGATGACGACGATTTAAACTACTCAAAAATTGACGATTTCAATTATGTTTTTGAAGGCAAAACAACACTAAAAGATTTTTATAGAATTATCAAACTTGAAGATGAATCTATTTTTGAAAATGCAAAAGGAGAAGCCGAAACTCTCGCAGGATTTGTGCTTGAAATTTCTAAAAGTTTTCCAAAAATTAGATCAAAAATAAAATTTGATGCATTCACTTTTGTTGTTGAGGGTATCGACAACAAAAGAATCAAACAATTAAAGGTAACGCTAAAAAAATAATGAATCGATTATTTGTTTTAATGATTTGTTTTTGTTGTGCATGCCAGCAAGTAACTGTGCCAAAACCAAAAGCTTTTTTAAGTTTGGAATACCCAAAAGCAAATTATCAACATATTGAAACTCAATTGCCTTTTGTTTTCGAAAAAAACAAACTGACCACTATTGAAACCGTATCAAAAAACCAAAAAATCACAGGCTTAAACCTCAACTACCCAGCACTAAACGCTACTGTTTATTTGACCTACAACTCCACAAATAATAACTTAAAAAAATATACGTCTCAAACGCAATCCATTACACAAAAACACGCCAAAATAGCACGAGAAGTTTCTGAGCGTTCTTTTGAAAATCTGCAAGCAAATGTTTATGGAAAATTATATGATTTAAAAGGTCCCGTAGCGTCTCAGTTACAATTTTTTGTGTCCGACCGAAAAAGACATTTTATATCTGGTGCGCTATACTTCAAAGTACGACCAAACTACGACTCCATATTCCCTGCGGTAGCGTACGTTAAAAAAGATGTTGTTCGGCTTATGGAAAGTGTGCGTTGGAAAAATTAAATTTAATTTATGCTATTCCACCCTTGGGCAGTCAGTGGTATTTTTTCATCACCACGAGTGACCAAATGCATACCAGAATTTGCATCCGTCATATACCCAATCACCGTTAAATTTGGATTGGCTTTAATTTTGGGATAGTCGTCTTGACTAATCGACATTAGCAACTCATAATCCTCGCCTCCACTGAGGGCAATAGTCGTACTGTCCAAATTAAATTCTTCACAAGTGGAAATCACCTGAGGGTCAAGAGGAATTTTTTCTTCATACACATCGCAACCAACATGGCTTTGCTTGCACAAATGAATAATTTCTGAAGATAATCCATCGCTAATATCAATCATAGCTGTCGGTTTTACGTCTAAATCTTGAAGTAATTGAATAATATCCTTTCGGGCTTCGGGCTTAAGTTGGCGTTCTATAATGTAGGTGTAGGCATCAAGATCGGGTTGATTATTTGGATTGACCTTAAACACTTCTTTTTCGCGTTCCAAAACTTGAAGCCCTAAATATGCTGCACCAATATCTCCAGAAACTACCAATAAGTCGTTTGGCTTTGCTCCGCTACGCTTTACAACATCGGCAGCATGTAGTGTACCAATAGCGGTAACAGAAATTGTAAGTCCACTTGTAGATGAAGTTGTATCACCACCAACGACATCTACGCCATACACCTTTGCAGCCGTATGAATTCCATCATACAAAGCTTCCAAAGCTTCCAACCCAAAACGATTGGATACTGCAATAGAAACGGTAACTTGAGTTGCATGAGCATTCATCGCATATATATCAGACAAATTCACAATTATAGCCTTGTATCCGAGGTGTTTTAATGGCATATAACTCAAATCAAAATGAACACCCTCTACCAATAAATCTGTAGAAACCACCACCGATTTTTCTTTAAAATCCAACACCGCAGCATCGTCACCAATCCCTAAAATTGTACTAGAGTTATTTGCTGAAAAATTTGAAGTCAAATGCTCAATTAGCCCAAATTCTCCCAATTCGGACAATGCTGTTTTCTTTTGATTTTTATCTTCTATCATGCTGCAAAAATACGGCAATTCTGCTTTTTTTTATATTTAATTACAGATTTTAGTGTAAATTGGTGTTCCATATATTTATTTTATTTTATGAACTTTTATAAAACTACTGTATTCTCAATTTTTATATCTTTTTTTGGGTTGTTATTGAGTTGTGAAAATGAACTTGCTGGCAACACCTATTCTGACACTGATGGAGACGGAATATATGATGCTCTTGATAACTGTCCTACTGTTGCCAATCCCAATCAAGACGATAGCGATGGCGATGGCATAGGAGATCTTTGTGATGAAGTATCGTTCACATCTTCGCCTTGTATCAATGGTTTTGCAGGAGTTTACCCTTGTAATGGCTACGATTTAGTAGGCTACTTATCATTACAAGGTTTAAGTATTAACCCTGGCGGTTCTATTTCTGGTAATGATTCTTGGGGATGGACCGACCCTGACGATGGTAAAGAATATGCCCTGGTTGGTTTATCTTCTCACACTGCTTTTGTTGATATGAGTGACCCCGATAATTTAAAACTCATAGGCATTTTGCCAACTGCTACTGTAAATAGCAGCTGGCGCGACATAAAAGTGTATCAAAATCATGCGTTTATTGTTAGTGAAGCAAACAGCCATGGCATGCAAGTTTTCGATTTGACACGACTAAGAGATGTTGAAAACACCCCTCTAGAGTTTGATGCTGATACCCATTTTACAGAATTTGGTAGCGCTCATAATATTGTTATTAATGAAGAGTCTGGCTATGCCTATGTTGTTGGCACTAACAGAAATGGTCCATATAACGGAGGTCCATTATTTATCAATATTCAAAATCCAACAGCTCCTGTTTTCGAAGGAGGTTTTGCTAATGGCGGCTATTCTCATGATGCTCAAGTTGTGACCTATAATGGCCCAGATACAGACTATTCGGGTAAAGAAATTTTGATTGGTAGTAATGAAGACGAAGTTGTTATTGTAGATGTTAGTGATAAAATGAATCCTGTAATAATTTCAACCATTGGATACAGCAATATTCAATATACACACCAAGGTTGGTTTACAGAAGATTTACGCTATTTTATTGTTGGTGATGAACTTGACGAACAAAATATTGGTACCAATACACGCACCCTTATTTTTGATTTTAATGACTTAGATAGTCCTACTTTAAGCTTTGAATATATTGCCCAAAACACATCTATAGATCACAACGGATATACTGTTGGCGACCGTTATTTCTTGGCGAGCTATAGAGCAGGAATGCGAGAAATTGACATTAGCAACATAGGAAATCAATCCATGGAAGAGGTTGGATTTTTTGATACATATCCAAGCAATGACAATGCAGCTTTTAATGGCGTATGGAATGTTTATCCTTACTTTGAAAGCAGAAATATAGTCATCAGCGATATCGAAAAAGGGTTGTTTATTGTTAAAAAAAGTGAGTAGAATTCAAAATAATGAATAGTATACAAAACATATCATACCGTTGTTTTGTTTTTATAGCCCTAACGTTAAACCTAGGCTGTGAATCCTCCGACAGTGTTTTACCAACAGAAACTCAATCCGTAGAAATTGAACAAATCTCAACAATCGGTGGCACCAAAAATGAAAGTGCACAATCGGTTATTAGAACTCCAGATGGCGGTTATGCTGTTTTTGGTTATACCCAAAGTATAGATGGTGATATCTCTAATAAAAATAATATCTCCTATGATTATTGGTTGCTGAAATTTGATGCCACAGGAGAAGAGCAATGGCAAAAGGTTTATGGCGGTTCGGACGATGATCGTGGGCAAGATATCATCACAACTAATGATGGCGGTTATGCGATTTTAGGAAGCAGTCAAAGTAATGATGGCGATGTTTCAAACAACGCAGGTAGCAATGATTTTTGGGTAGTAAAACTGAATGCTTCTGGAACAGTTATTTGGGAAAAATCGTTTGGTTATGCTGGTGCAGATAGTGCTTTTTCTATTATTCAAACACAAGACAATGGGTTTTTATTATCGGGTGTGCTTGATGTTTCTGCCTCAAATGGCGCTGGCAACAATAGACTAAGAATGCAACGCCATGCCGGAGGTGATTATTGGGTGGTCAAATTAGATGCTGCAGGCGAACTGCAATGGAGCCGCTATTTTGGTGGAACATTTACAGATACCGCCTATGATGCTGTACAAACTACAGACGGAAATTTCCTAATTATCGGTTCTTCTGATAGCGAGGATGTAGACATCAATAACAACAAAGGAACCTATGATTTTTGGATTGTTAAACTCAATAGTACTGGCACATTAGTTTGGGAAAAATCGTTTGGTGGCAGCGAAATTGATGAAGCAAGAGCCATTGTATCAACTGCGGATGGTAACTATTTGATTGTTGGAGATTCAAGAAGTAATGATAGGGATGTGAACACTAATAATGGCGCTGCAGATATTTGGATGATAAAAATAAATTCCAATGGTGAATTGCTGTGGGAAAAACCCTTTGGAGGCAGCAGTTTCGATGGTGTTAAAGCCATTTACAAAACACAAAATAATGAATTTCTAGTCGCTGGAAATTCAAGAAGCTCTGATGGTGATTTAAACCAAAATAATGGCCAAAATGACGCATGGATTTTTAAAATTAATGCACAAGGAAACTTGAAATGGCAGGCCACTGTTGGTGGTAGCAATGTAGATTTGTTGATGGGTGTAACACAACTTGAAAATGGAACCATTATTGCAGTTGGTAACACCAATAGTTCAGATCTTGATATTTCTGAAAATAAAGGATTTTCAGATGTTTTAATTATTAAAGCAAAAGAATGAATTTTAATCTAATTTTTTTAGCGCTAGCCGTTATGTTTGTTGGCTGTGAAAAAGACAATGATGATGATATTAGCGCCATTTCAACTGTAAATTTTAAGTTTACACACAAATGGAATGAAACGGAAGTTTTAAACACAAATTTTAATACCCTTCAATTTACAAATGCTTTTGGAAATGAGCTGACTATAGAACGCTTACGCTATTTGATTTCTAAAATAAAGTTAACCAAAAATACAGGAGAAGTCATCACAATAAATGAATACACTTTGGTAGATTTAGAAGATATAAATTCATTGAGTTTCAGCACAAATCAAGCTGTAGCATTGGGCCATTATTCTAATATTTCTTTTGTATTTGGATTTACGAACGAGGACAATACCGATGGCACATACACCGATTTAAATTCTGCATCATGGAACGTTCCTGCGCTGCTGGGGGGTGGCTATCACTATATGCAATTGGACGGAAAATACATCAACAGTTCCAATATTGAAACGGGATACAATTATCATGCGATTCGTGCTGCAGACAATCCAGGTCCAAATCCAAGCTTTCCACAAGATACTTTTTTTGAAGTTAATTTAGGAGAAATACATCTCAATGGAACTACTCAAATCACCATCGCAATGGACATTGCACAATGGTTTAAAGAACCCAACTTATGGGATTTGAATCAATACGATCAAATGTTGATGCCCAATAGTACAGCTCAAATTCTGATGTATCAAAATGGTCAAAATGTTTTTAATTTAGTTTCTGTTGAATAAAATTTTTAAATATAGCTTAGTCCTTTTAATTGCTTGTTTTGCTTGCTCAGAAGATGACACAAACAACACCAATGGATATGTTCCTAAACCAGTTAATTTAGATATTCCAGAGGTTTTTGAAAATCGTATTCTGCCAGCTGTAATTCCAGCAAACAACCCCCTTACAGAAGAAGGAATAGCACTTGGAAAAAAATTATTTTTTGATAAAAAATTATCCGCCAATAATTCACAATCTTGTGCCACGTGCCACGCCCCTCAAAAAGCATTTACAAACAACCTTCAGTTTAGTATTGGAATCGATCAAATAGAAGGCACTCGAAACAGCATGCCACTGTTTAATTTGGCATGGAATTATGATGATAAATTTTTCTGGGATGGACGAGAACTTAGTCTAGAACGTCAGGTTTTTGACCCGATTACAAATCCTATCGAAATGCACAATACACTAGATAATGTAGTGCACTATTTGCAACAAGATCCAAACTACCCAACCCTATTCGAACACGCTTTTGGCACTTCAACAATAGATTCTGTGCTAGTGAGCAAAGCAATCGCACAATTTGAACGCACCATTATCTCTGCAAATTCAAAATTTGATCGATACCTCTTGGGTGAAGCTACTCTTACTCCACAAGAGCAAGAAGGTTTCAATGTTTTTATGGATGAAAACCGTGGAGACTGTTTTCATTGTCATGGCAGCGAAAATAACCCGCTTTGGACAGACAATAAATTTCACAACAATGGCCTCGATGCCAACCCTACAGACTTAGGGCTTTCAATTGCTACTGGCGACCCAAATGATAATGGCAAATTTAGATCTCCATCTCTAAGAAATCTTGCATTTACAGCACCCTACATGCACGACGGACGATTTGCAACATTAGAAGAGGTTATCAATCACTACAGCGAAGGGCTACAAAACTCCCCAACAATTGATCCATTGATGAAAAAAGTAGCACAAGGCGGAGTACAGCTTAGTACTGAAGATAAAGAAAATTTAAAGCAATTTTTACTGACACTTTCCGACTTCGAATTCATCAACAATCCACAATACGCTCACCCATAACAAAAACCTATAATTGCATATGCTAATATAATGTTAGTAAGTAGCATTTATAGGGGTTATGTTGTATATTTGTTCTTTATTTAGAAAGTATCTATATAAGACATCATGATAAAGGTAAGCGAAACAGCAAAAAATAAAGTACAAACATTGATGCTTGAGGATGGTTTTGATCCTCAAAAAGATTTTGTTCGCGTTGGTGTAAAAAGCGGCGGGTGCTCTGGGCTTTCTTACGACCTTAAATTTGACCGTGAACAAATTGAAAGCGACAAAGTATTTGAAGATAATGGCATCAAAATCATCGTTGATACCAAAAGCTTCTTGTACCTCATAGGAACAACTCTGGATTTTTCTGGAGGCCTAAACGGCAGTGGTTTTGTGTTTAATAATCCCAATGCAAACCGCACCTGCGGTTGCGGAGAATCATTCTCTTTATAAAAACGAACAAAAAGCGTATGAACAAATATACTGAAGACGACTTAAGAGAAGAACTAAAAACCAAGCAATACGAATATGGTTTTTATACAGATATAGAATCTGACACCTTTCCTGTTGGTCTCGATGAATCCATTGTACGTGCCATATCCAAGAAAAAAAATGAGCCCGAATGGATGACAGAATGGCGATTGGATGCCTTTAAAAAATGGAAAGACATGGAAGAGCCCGATTGGGCTAACGTGTCTTACGAAAAACCAGATTTTCAAGCAATTTCATATTACTCTGCACCCAATAGTAAGCCAAAATATGACAGCATCGATGATGTTGATCCAGAACTTCTAGCCACTTTTGAAAAGCTTGGAATTTCGTTGGATGAACAAAAAAAATTAACTGGTGTGGCTATGGATGTTGTTGTTGATTCCGTTTCAGTGGCAACAACCTTCAAAAAAACACTTTCTGAAAAAGGCATCATTTTTATGAGCATTTCGGAAGCTATAAAAGAACATCCAGAATTAGTCAAAAAATACATTGGAACAGTGGTCCCAAAAACAGATAATTACTATGCAGCACTCAATAGCGCTGTGTTTAGTGACGGAAGTTTCTGTTATATTCCAAAAGGGGTGCGTTGCCCAATGGAATTATCTACATACTTTAGAATAAATCAAGCAGGTACTGGCCAATTTGAACGTACTTTGGTTGTTGCAGATGAAGGGAGTTATGTGAGTTACTTAGAAGGATGCACTGCACCAAGCAGAGATGAAAATCAGTTGCATGCCGCAGTGGTAGAGCTTATTGCCATGGACGATGCAGAGATAAAATATTCTACGGTTCAAAATTGGTATCCAGGAAATGCAGAAGGAAAAGGAGGGGTTTATAATTTTGTAACCAAACGTGGTCTTTGCGAAAAGAATGCCAAAATTTCTTGGACGCAAGTTGAAACAGGGAGTGCCGTAACATGGAAATACCCGTCCTGTGTGTTGAAAGGCGATAACTCTGTTGGAGAATTTTATTCCATCGCTGTAACCAACAACTATCAGCAAGCCGACACAGGAACCAAAATGATTCATTTGGGGAAAAACACAAAATCAACTATCATAAGTAAAGGTATTTCTGCCGGACAATCTCAAAACAGTTATAGAGGACTTGTTCAGGTAAGTTCTAGAGCAGAAAATGCCCGAAACTTTTCTCAATGCGATAGTTTATTGATGGGGAATGAATGTGGAGCCCACACATTTCCATACATAGAAGCAAAAAACAAAACTGCCCAAATTGAACACGAAGCCACAACTAGTAAAATTGGTGAGGATCAAATTTTCTATTGCAATCAAAGAGGGATAGACACCGAAAAAGCCATTGCACTAATTGTCAATGGATTTAGTAAAGATGTTTTAAATAAACTGCCGATGGAATTTGCAGTAGAAGCCCAAAAACTGTTGGAAATAAGTCTTGAAGGCTCTGTTGGATAAATCTGTATTACTATGAAAAAACATATTTTTTTAGCCTTATTTATATTCAGTTTTGGTTGTAAAAGCAATTCTGAAAAACTAGCAACAATCAAAGGCAATTATATTTTCTTTGATGATGCTGCAGTCTTACAAACAAAAGATGAAATTTATGGTGTTTTTATGAATACCAAAGCGCTTGAACTCAATGAAAAAGCAAAAGCACTCAACGCTAAGCCCTCGGAAATTATTTATGTAGAACTCAAAGGAAAAATTTCTACAAAAAAAGACGAAAAAATAATGTGGGAAAAGAAATTTGATATTAAAGAAATCATATCAGTTTCTCCCAAAAAAGAAGCAAAAAAAACGCTAATTCTAGGAACAGAATAATTATGTTAAAAATAAATAACATTCATGCACATATAGATGAAAAATCTATATTAAAAGGGATCAACTTGGATATAAAACCAGGTGAAGTACATGCCATTATGGGACCCAACGGCTCTGGTAAAAGTACACTTGCATCGGTGATTGCAGGAAAAGAAGATTATGAAATTGAAAAAGGAACTATCCTTTTTGAAGGAGAAGACATTAGTGAATTGAGTGTAGAAGAACGAGCGCACAAAGGCGTCTTTTTGTCATTTCAATATCCAGTAGAAATCCCAGGGGTCACGGTAACAAATTTTATCAAAACAGCGCTAAACGAAACTCGAAAAGCAAAAGGCTTGGAGGATATGCCTGCCAGCGAAATGCTAAAATCCATTCGTGAAAAAGCCGAACTTTTGGAAATTGACAGAAAATTCCTATCTCGATCTTTGAATGAAGGATTTTCTGGAGGTGAAAAAAAGCGAAATGAAATCTTTCAAATGGCCATGCTTGAACCTAAACTTGCTATTTTGGATGAAACCGATTCAGGATTAGATATTGATGCCCTAAGAATTGTTGCAAACGGGGTAAATAAATTAAAAACAAAGGATAATGCCACACTAGTTATCACGCACTACCAACGCCTTCTAGATTATATTGTTCCAGATTATGTTCATGTTCTCTACGATGGGAAAATTGTAAAATCTGGAGGGAAAGAATTGGCGTTCGAATTGGAAGAAAAAGGATATGATTGGATTAAACAAGAGGCCAATCAAAAAGCCTAAAACGTAATTTATGGAATTGAAAGAAAAACTTTTATCGTCGTTTATTGCCTTTGAAAATCAAAATTCAATGGACAATTCCTACATCAGTGAACTGCGTGGTGAGGCGATCAAGATTTTTGAAAATGAGGGATTTCCAACTAAAAAAAATGAAGCTTGGAAATATACCTCACTGAATAAAATTCTTAAGGAGAATTATAGCATTTTTCCAAAGACTGAAAACAGCATAGAATATAAAGACATTCAGCAATATTTTATCCATGATATTGATAGTTATAAAATTATTTTTATTGATGGAAAGTATGCATCGCATTTATCAAAAACAACTCACGACGGGATTGATGTTTGTTTGATGTCTGCAGTAATGAGCAAGTCAAAATATCAACCAATGATTGAAAATTATTTTGATAAAATTGCTTCAAAAAATGGACTCAATGCGCTCAATACTGCCTTTTGTAGCGAAGGAGCTTACATCCATATCAAAAAAAATAAACTTGCTGAGAGACCTATTCAGATCATTCATTTTTCGACTGGAAAAGAGTCTTCATTATTGCTTCAACCAAGAAACCTAATTGTTGTTGATGAAAATGCTCATGTTCAAATTATAGAGCGCCATCAAAGTTTAACAGAAAATCCAACGCTAACCAATAGCGTTACCGAAATTTTTGCTGCAAAACGCGCCGTTGTGGACTACTATAAAGTTCAAAACGATAAATCCAAAGCATCACTAATAGATCACACATTTATTGATCAACACCAAGAGAGTGACGTTTCTGTACATACCTTTAGTTTTGGAGGAAAACTCACAAGAAACAACCTTAGTTTTTATCAAAACGGAGAACATATCAACTCAACGCTAAAAGGAGTTACAATTGTTGGAAATAAACAACATGTTGATCACAATACGCTAGTTCATCATATAGAACCAAATTGTGAAAGCCATCAAGATTATAAAGGCATTTTTGGAGATAGTGCCGTGGGTGTTTTCAATGGAAAAGTGGTGGTCGAAAAAGAAGCACAAAAAACAAATGCTTTTCAAGCCAATAATAATTTATTGGTTAATGATAAAGCAACCATCAACACTAAACCTCAGCTAGAAATATTTGCAGATGATGTAAAATGCTCACATGGATGTACTATTGGACAATTGGATGAAAGCGCTATGTTTTATTTGCGTGCAAGAGGAATTCCAGAAAAAGAAGCACGAGCATTGTTGATGTATGCTTTTGCTAATAATGTCCTTGAGAGCGTGAAAATTCCACAGCTTAAAAAACGAATTAATAAACTGATTGCCAATAAATTGGGAGTTAATATTGGATTTGATTTATAATGAAAAACGCCACTCAAAATACCACATTTGATGTCCATAAGATTCGGGAAGACTTTCCAATTCTCCACCGAAAAGTAAATGGTAAACCTTTGGTTTATTTTGACAATGCGGCAACCTCTCAAACACCACTTCAGGTTATAGAAAAAATCACTGATTATTACAGTACATACAATGCCAATATCCACAGAGGTGTGCATCAGTTAAGTCAAGAAGCAACAGATCGATATGAAGAAGCACGACAAACGATTCAACAGCATTTTAATGCAAAACATGCTCACGAAATTATCTTCACTTCGGGGACCACGCACAGCATCAATTTAGTAGCGCATGGTTTTGGTAGTATTCTAAAAAAAGGCGATGTCATATTGGCCTCCGCTCTGGAACACCACAGCAATATTGTACCTTGGCAAATGCTTTGTGAGAAAACAAAAGCCATCTTGAAAGTTATTCCAATGACTGAGTTGGGAGAATTAGACATGAATCAATTTGATGCATTACTGAAATTGAATCCAAAATTGGTGTTTGTTAATCATATTTCAAATGCTTTGGGCACCATCAACCCTATAAAAATAATTATTGAAAAATCTCACAATGTAGGCGCTGCTGTTTTGATAGATGGCGCACAAGCCTGCCCTCACATCAAGCCAGATGTACAAGAATTGGATGTCGATTTCTATGTAACTTCTGCTCATAAAATGTGTGGGCCAACAGGTGTAGGAATGCTCTACGCAAAGGAATACTGGCTGGAAAAATTACCGCCTTATCAAGGAGGTGGAGAGATGATTTCAGAAGTGACTTTTGAAAAAACCACTTATGCTGGACTTCCTCATAAGTTTGAAGCAGGGACTCCAAATATTTGTGGTGGCATTGCTTTTGGCGCGGCGGTAGATTATATGAACGCTATTGGATTTGAAAATATTGCTGCCTACGAAAATGAGCTTTTAGAATATGCTACTGCGCAATTATCAGCCATAGAAGGCTTAAAAATTTATGGAAGCTCAAAACAGAAAACGTCTGTAATTTCTTTCAATATAGAAAACATTCACGCCTATGATATCGGCACTATTATAGATAAACTTGGCATCGCTATAAGAACAGGCCAACATTGTACACAGCCCATTATGGATTTTTATGGAATTTCGGGAACTGCAAGAGCATCTTTCGCTTTTTATAATACAAAAGAAGAAATAGATCGATTGGTTGAAGCTCTAAAAAAAGCCATATTGATGATTAGCTAATTTTTTTAAACAAGATTATGAAATTAATGCTTTCACTTTTATGTTTTACATTTCTCAATACACAATGTGCAACAAAAAATATAAACGATTTAGGAACAACTTCAGATGACAAAAATGCCATTTTTGAGTATAAATATTATACGAGAGGCTTTTATAAAGAGCATCACATTTCAGAAGAGAAAATCATTACTTACTTGGATTACAAAAAAGAAAAGTTTGTTGAAAAAAAAATAACGCCACTAGATTGGGCAAAATGCTTGGAATTATTAACTCAAATTGATTTTGATGGTTTTGAAAATTTAAAGGCTCCATCGGGCTTGCGTCACACCGACAAAGTACAACACGCAGAATTGACATTGAAAATCAATAACAGCACTTTCAAATCTAGAGCTTTTGATCACGGAAATCCACCAAAAGACCTAAAATCACTTGTCGATCATTTGTTATATTTGAGTGAATGAGAATCTATTCAAAATTAAGAATCGTATTTTTGTAGGATGAAACATTTATTATTAATTTCCGATCAGTGGTCTAAATAATAATTAATGCCCTTACATGCTTTAGTTCTGAGAAGGCGAAGGAGAAAAAATAAAACAAATATTAGCCGATGAAAATAGAAACCATACAAAACGAGTTGATCGATGAGTTTTCCATGTTTGAGGATTGGATGGAGCGCTATGAATATATGATTGAGTTAGGGAAATCGCTTCCGCTTATTAATTCTAAATATAAAACTGACGAGAATATCATTAAAGGATGCCAGAGTAAAGTATGGCTTCATTCGGAATTTGAAAATGACAAAGTCATTTTTTCGGCAGATAGCGATGCCATCATTACCAAAGGTATTGTTGCCATTTTAGTTCGAGTCTTTTCCAATCAAAGTCCACAAGCAATTTTATCTGCTAACACCAATTTTATCGACGCAATAGGTCTCAAAGAACACTTATCTCCAACTAGAGCAAATGGACTGGTAAGTATGATTAAACAAATAAAAATGTATGCCTTGGCATATCAAACACAACAATAATTATGAGTGAATCAAAAATAGATGTAAACGCATTAGGCGAAAAAATTGTTAGAGTTCTCAAAACGATTTTTGATCCAGAAATTCCTGTTGATATTTATGAACTTGGACTAATTTACGATGTGTTTGTCAATGAAGATTATGAAGTAAAAATTTTGATGACCCTCACCACACCCAATTGTCCTGTAGCAGAAACACTTCCACTAGAGGTAGAGGAAAAAGTAAAGTCATTAGATGAAGTGAAAGAGGCCGAAGTAGAAATTACTTTTGATCCGCCATGGTCTCAAGATTTGATGAGTGAAGAAGCAAAGTTGGAACTAGGAATGTTATAAACGCAATGGAAGATATTGTAAATCGTATAGCCAACAGCAGTCTTATAACAATAGACTTGGAAGATTACTATCCCGCTGGAGAACGTACTGTTTTGGATATAAAAGATTGGCTTTATGAAGGGCTTATTTTGAAGGAAAAAGAGTTTCGAAATACTCTGAAGAATTTTGATTGGCAACAATTCAAAAACCATCATATCGCATTATGTTGCAGTTCTGAAGCCATTATTCCTACTTGGGCATTTTTGCTTATTCAAACACATTTACACGGAATTGCCAAAACTGTTGTTTTCGGAACTTTAGAAATTCTTGAAACTGTATTATATACGACTATTATAGAAAATTTAGATGTCTCGGTTTACAAAGATAAACCCGTAATTGTCAAAGGATGTTCCGACAAAGCTGTTCCGCAAAATGCCTATTTATTGCTTTCAAAAAAACTTCAAGGTGTAGCCAGATCTATAATGTATGGCGAGGCCTGCTCTGCTGTTCCTCTTTTTAAAAAAAATAAAGCATAAATTTTATCATTATTCTTTCTTAAAATTTATAAAATTATATCTTTACATCCATATTATTAACCCTAAAATCAAAACCTATGAAAAAAATCCTACTCATCGTATTAGGTCTTCACCTAAGTTTATGTTACTCTCAAGATACAGAAGAATCCAAACCCAATTGGACCAAAAAAGGCGTTATCACATTCCTTGTCAATCAATCTTCTTTCGAAAATTGGATTGCTGGTGGAATTAGCAATGTTTCTGGAACACTTGGCCTAAATTATGACTTCAATTACCAAAAAAATGACTGGACTTGGGAAAATAAACTCATCGCAAATTTTGGTCTCACAAAAATTAAAAATCAAGACACTCAAAAGTCTAGCGATTTGTTAGAGTGGAATTCTGTTGTTGGAAAAAAAGCAAAGGGCTACTGGTATTATTCAATGTTTTTGAATTTTAAAACACAGTTTGCAGACGATCTTGACAAAGACACCAAAGGCCCAACACAATTTTTATCGCCTGGGTATTTTCAATTTGGACCAGGTATGTTATGGAAAAAAAGTGATAACTTTAAAGTAAATATCGCCCCCGCTACAAGTCGTCTTATTGTTGTTGACAAAAACCTTACTGAACCTAATGAAGCCTACTTTGGTGTCGAAGAAGGGAAAAGCACTCGCTACGAATTGGGTGCATCCATAGGGGCTTATTATAAAATTAATGTGATGGAAAATATTTCAATGGAAAATATTTTAAATCTATATTCTAATTACTTAGAAGATCCGCAAAATGTAGATTTGGATTACACTATGAATATGATAATGAAAATCAATAAATTTATTTCTGCTAATTTATCGTATCAAACTATTTATGACGATAACGCTTTTCGAGGACTACAAACACGCCAGGTGTTTGGTATTGGAATAAATTATATTTTTTAACATCAAAAAAATACTAATAAAAAAAGCAGCAGTTGCTGCTTTTTTTAGTTTGATATTTCTTCTTCATAATCGGGATAAAGAAAATGATTGTAAGGAAAACGTTGAATGTGAATTTTTCGAACTTCATTATATACACGAGCCCTAAAATCTTCTAAATTCTCTTTGTTAATGGCAGAGATAAACAATGAATTGTCTCCAAGTTTTGACATCCAAGTGGATTTCCATTCATCTAAAGAATAGTGCGCTTTGGTTCGTGGAATCATCAAATCTGTTTCATCGTATGGTTCCGGACTGTAGGCATCAATTTTATTGAAGACCATAAGGGTAGGTTTGTCCAGAGCCTGTATTTCTTCCAAAATTTTATTCACAGATTCAATATGTTCTTCAAAGCTAGGGTGAGAAATATCGACCACATGAAGCAACAAATCTGATTCCCGAACTTCATCTAATGTGCTTTTGAATGAATCGACCAGTTGTGTTGGAAGTTTTCGAATAAACCCAACAGTGTCACTCATCAAAAATGGTAAGTTTTTGACAACGACTTTTCTAACCGTTGTATCTAGTGTGGCGAATAGTTTATTTTCGGCAAAAACATCAGATTTACTTACAACATTCATTAGCGTAGATTTCCCTACGTTGGTGTAGCCAACCAAGGCCACTCGAACAAGAGCTCCTCGATTACCTCGTTGAACTGACATTTGTTTGTCAATTTTTTTAATTTTTGTCTTGAGTAAAGCAATTTTTTCTCTTACAATTCGCCTATCTGTTTCAATTTCCGTTTCACCAGGACCACGCATACCAATACCCCCTTTTTGGCGTTCGAGATGTGTCCACATCCCCTTTAGACGAGGAAGTAAATATTGGCATTGCGCCAATTCTACTTGCGTTCTTGCATAACTAGTTTGAGCACGCTGAGCAAAAATATCGAGGATAAGATTGGTCCGGTCCAAAACTTTACAGTTAAGAATTTTACTTATATTTCTTTCTTGAGCAGCAGATAATTCATCATCAAAAATAGCAGTACCAATTTCATTTTCTTTGATAAATTCTTCCAAATCTTTCATTTTCCCAGAACCAATAAATGTTTTGGGGTTGGGCATTTCCATTTTTTGAGTAAATCGTTTGACAACTTCTCCTCCGGCCGTGTAAGTCAAAAACTCCAACTCATCTAAGTACTCTTTGGATTGCTCTTCGTTCTGTGATTTTGTAATCACACCAATAAGAACAGCCTTCTCTAAATTTACATTAATTTTTTCTATCATTTCGTCTACAAAATTAAACATTAATAAAGAGACGGTAAGAATTTTTTTAAATGAAAAGAAAAATATGTGCGTTTTATCGGTAATTTATGTATTTTGTCTATTAATCTCTCATAAAGTAGCTATTTGTGTTATGGTTTTGTTAAATTCATCAACTAAATTTAACCAATTTACAAGATGAAAAATATTACTACCGCACTTTTGTGCTTTTTTATTTCTGTTTACTCTTTTGGACNNTGTACACATACTTTNAACATGGCNGACTCATACGGCGATGGGTGGAATGGATTTGCTGCTGATATCCTTGTCAACGGAGAAGTTGTTGTGGAAAATGCGACTATTACTGACGGAGCCTCTGGAACTGCTGAATTTCAAGCAGCCACAGGCGATACCATCGAATTAAGCTGGACTACAGGAAGTTGGGCAAGCGAAATAAGCTGGACCATAACTGATGGTGAAGGCAATCAAATTGAAAGTGGGGGAACTTCTGATACAGTTGGAGGAACAGCATTTTGCCCACCACCAACTCCTTGTACACATACTTTCAACATGGCCGACTCATACGGCGATGGGTGGAATGGATTTGCTGCTGATATCCTTGTCAACGGAGAAGTTGTTGTGGAAAATGCGACTATTACTGACGGAGC
>JGI26086J50260_1000055_pt1 | contig 66713 bp, 59 predicted proteins | sample SaaInl3SG_22_DNA_FD_50260 | JGI IMG/M metagenome (IMG submission 50260)
AAAAATGACATTGGTTGGTGGTCAAATTCTGCTGGTGATGTAACCACGCGTGCTTGTTTGTTTGATGATGAGTATGTATTTAATGCCGATGGTTCGTTTGAAAATGTACTTGGCTCACAAACTTGGCTAGAACCATGGCAAGGAGCTGCAGCTGAGGCTTGTGGATCACCCGTTTTCCCCCACGACAATTCAGGCACTTTCACATACACGTATGACGCAACAGCGGGAACAATTACCTTAAATGGAAAAGGAGCTTACCTTGGGTTAGCAAAGGCAAACAACTCAAACCAATTGTCTAGCCCATCGGGTGCGCCGGATTCTATTACTTACCTAGCCGAACTTTCTGCAGATGGGAATACAATGGAAATAGACATTGACTTCGGAAGTGGTTGGTGGTCATTTAAGTTGGTTAGAAAATAAAGTTGATAAAAACATACCCTACATAGCTCTAGCATAAATGTGTAGGGTATTTTTCGACTACCTTTGAGGTGTAGGCATTTTAAATGCATCGATTACGAACTAAAAAATAGCATATAAAAATAACACTTTAAAATTACTTTTCTGCTTACTTATGCTTCCGGCGTTAGCCCAAGTAACTGTAGATGAAAACAATAACGGCACAAAGCTCGTTGTGAACGGCGAAGACTTTATCGTAAATGGGATGAATTGGGACTATTTCCCAAGGGGTACAAATTATTCGTTTAGTCTTTGGAATCAGTCTGATGATTTTATCATTGCAGCACTTGATGCTGAAATGGGACTGCTGAAAAACACGGGCGTTAATACGATCAGGTCTTACACGGGGATTCAAACCAGGCGAATTACTTACACCTATGAAAATTACGGTATTTACACCATTCTTAATTGTGCTATGTGCCTATTTACGGCTTAACCTTTCTTCTAAAGAATTTGCTCCGCTTCTTAACATTTTGGTAAAAAGTGTAGATATAAAACGCTATAGATTGCGTAAAAAAATAAACCTTGATCACAACCAAAGTCTTACAGATTATATTCTCTCGTTGTAAAAGTGCTAATTTTCACCATGTTTTTTCACCATGTATATATATTGTATAGATTGATTTTTATGATATAACAATACTACATTGATATATTTGAGCAAATCAATTTAACATTTATAAATTATGTAGTAACATAATTGTGGTTTTATTGGCTTCTGGTGTTGCGCTTGCACAGCAAGTTAGCGACACAGTTACTGAAGCTGACAGTAGTTCAGATGACCCAGTGGATAGAACGAATTTAAACAAAGTGGAGATTCAGATGAATGGTAAAAACAATACTGACAAGGTTACTGCTTATGTAGACGATTTAGTCTATAAAAAATAATAAACAGTAACTTTACCTAATAAAGTAAAAGTTAGAATCATATTGGGAGTTTTATGTCCCGATATATGTAAACGATGAAAACTAAAAAAAGATATATGAAAAACAACACTTTAAAATTACTTTTCTGCTTACTTATGCTTCCGGCGTTAGCCCAAGTAACTGTAGATGAAAACAATAACGGCACAAAGCTCGTTGTAAATGGCAAAGACTTTATCGTAAATGGGATGAATTGGGATTATTTTCCAAGAGGCACAAATTATTCGTTTAGTCTTTGGAATCAGTCTGATGATTTTATCATTGCAGCACTTGATGCTGAAATGGGACTGCTGAAAAACATGGGCGTTAATACGATCAGGTCTTACACGGGGATTCAACCCAGATGGATTACTTACATCTATGAAAATTACGGTATTTACACCATTCTAAACCATTCTTTTGGTCGGTATGGGCTCACACTTGACGGTGCTTGGGTTCCTGTAACCGATTATAGAAATCCCAAAGCAAAAGAACTTTTAATGGCAGAGGTTACTGCTCTTGCACAGGAATATAAAGACACTCCAGGATTATTGATGTTTTTGTTAGGAAACGAAAACAATTACGGCTTGTTTTGGGCGGGTGCTGAAACCGAGGACTTTCCGGATGAAGAGGATCAACGTCGTGAGGTGGGCGAAAAGCGGGGCAGACCCATGTATAAACTCATGAATGACGCCGCAAAAGCCATGAAGGCAATTGATGGGTCACATCCTGTAGCCATTTGTAACGGAGATTTATTATTCTTAGACATCATTGCACAGGAATGTACAGACGTTGACATCTACGGAACCAACATGTACAGAGGCATTTCTTTTGGCGATACATTTGAACGCGTAAAAAACGAATACGGGAAGCCTGTTCTATTTACAGAGTTTGGCTCAGATGCCTTTAATGCGCTTTCAAATAAAGAAGATCAAAAAGCACAAGCCACCTACATGGTTGGGCAATGGAAAGAAATTTATGCCAATGCTGCAGGCCTTGGTAAAGCAGGAAACTCTATCGGAGGCTGTACCTTCCAATTTAGTGATGGTTGGTGGAAATACGGGCAAACTGACAATCTTGAAGTTCACGACAACAATGCTTCTTGGTCCAATGGGGGCTATCAGTTTGATTACAAACTAGGGCAAAACAACATGAACGAAGAGTGGTTTGGAATTTGTGCGAAAGGGCCTAACGACGCTCGCGGATTGTACGAATTGTACCCTAGGGCAGCTTATTACGCACTGAAACAAGCACACGCCTTAAACCCGTATGCCGAAGGTATAGATGCATCTTTTGTGGAAAACCACTTTGACAATATTCAAATGATGGATGCCGTTTTACGTGCTCGTGCAGACAAGGCTGCTCTTGGCGGCGGTGAAAAAATCCGACTTAGTAATTTAAGAGCAGAGTTTACTACATATAATACAGGCGGGAGCTTACTCACAACGCCAAACACACCAAACCCAGAGGAAGCGATTTTTCCAGACCAATTGGGCTTTGATCATATGCAATCATACTTTGTTGGCGTTGAAGGAAATCCTGCACCGGGTATGCGCGCAGAGGTAAACCTAAATGTTCTGGGTAATGTTGCAAACAATCCTATCGACGAAATTTTCTATGAAAATCGTGGACGTGCCCAGAGAGTACTTTCACCCGATGGTGTGGTTACGATAAACGATCCAAACAGGGTTCAGGTCTATAATGCCGAGTTTGAATGGAATGCCAAAAACTTTGACCTAAGAGGTTTTTACCGAACAGGACACTATCATTGGGCATATGAAGGCGATATTTTTAATCTATATCCCGAAGCCAATTATGGACCTAATTTAGACATCTATAATGGTGAAATTTTGGGCGCAGAGATAGATGGCAAAGGAGCACTGAAGGGTCTTAAAGCGGCGTTTGGACCACAGCTTTGGTGGGGTGCAAATCCAACCTTACTTTTAAAATATTCAAAAGACATTTTCAAATGGAAAGTAACGGGAGTCTACCACAGAGACTTAAACACCAGTTTAGAATATGACGAAAATGGAAGACGTATATTGGATCAAAACCAACTTACCAGTGGGGTAATTCCTGCGTGGCCAACAGAACGCGCTACACTTGCTTTGGAAAGAACCTTCGGAAGTTTCGGTCTAACATTAGGAGGTATTTGGGGAGGTAACCCACTAAATGGCAGCTCATTTCAAGTGGTTGATAAGGACTTACACGCCGTTTTTGTAGATAAAATTAATAGCGATGACAACTGGGGTGCAAAAGCAAAAATCACCTTCCAAAAAGGTAGATTTAACTGGTACGCACAAGGCTCATATATGGGCTTGGTTGCCAATAGTGGTGCTGACCAAACCAAAACCTTTACAGGGTGGAAGCTCAAAGACTCAGGGAGTGGAAACATGACCAACATACTATCAGGGTTTACAGTCCTGACAGGAAATCTACAAATTGCACCTAACGTTATGTACCAAAAACCTTTGGTAGATCCCATGCCAAACAATTCGTTTGGCCCAGGAAGGTTGCGTAACGTAATCGATGATCCTTTTGCAGTACGTGGCGGAAATAGAGAAACCTTAGGAGCAGAAATTCTTTTCACATTTGATCCAACACCAGGAACTTGGATGTATGAATGGAATAACGATCAGGTGGAAGATGCTAAATTTGCGATGAGTGCTGGTTTTGTGTTCCGACACTTACCAACAACGCAAGATGCACATATTGGATTCTTAGCAAATCGTCAATTTTTTGCGTTTTCGAATAGTACACCTGCTGAAGATTTATGGGAAGCACACACTCGAATGGTTTCGAAGCTAAGCCCAGAGTTGGGTATGATTGGTAATTTCTACTATGGGAATGGCCAAGGTAATGGCGATTCTGACCGCACCATTACACGTTTTGGTGGCGACATCAGAATGATTTATAAAAACATGAAAATGATTTCGCATGTTAAGGTAAACGATTGGGGACCTTTTGATTACCACCGAGATTTTAACCTTACGTTTCCGTTACAACTTATGTTAGATCTTTCAACTTCATTAGGGAAACAAAATTGGTTCGGGTTGCCCAATACACAAATTGGTATTCGTGGCACATGGAGATCATTGGATCAATATTCGCCGCGTTTTACTCCAAATAACACGCCTGAATTTGCGACAGAACCCATTATCAGTCCGGTTGGATTTCCAAACGGAACCGAGTGGGAGATCAGAACATACGTACACATAAATATTGGCAAATAATTAATAAAGCATAAAATGAAAAAATTCAAGTTTACATCAATGTTCACCTTAGCCGTTTTAGGCTTCGCTGCTGCCTTGGCAGTAAGCTGTGAACGCGAGTTTTCCGATGAAGTTGCATTAGCAACATATCCCTCAACGCCCGAAGTATTTACAGATTTTCCAGTCGGCTTAACCGATGCATTTTTTGTATCGTATGACCCTGCTGATGGCGCAAATGTTTACGGGTTTGGCACAGACGACAACGAAGCATACAAAGGAAATTCGTCTATCCGTATAGAAGTTCCTGCACCAAGCGACCCCAACGGAGGCTTTATTGGTGGAATTTTCTTGGACCGTGGAAATGGACGTAACCTTACTGAATACGACGCCTTGACCTTTTGGGCTAAGGGATCAACTACTGCAACTGTAGGTTTATTCGGTTTTGGCACTGATTTTCAAGGCGACAAATATGCCGCAGGAATTAATGACATTACCCTTTCTACAGATTGGAGGCAATACACAATTCCTATTCCGAATGCTGCAAAGCTTGTCCAAGAAAAGGGGATGTTTACCTTTTCTGCCGGTACGCAAAGCACCAACGGTTTAGGCTATAGCTTATGGATAGATGAGATTAGATTTGAAAAACTAGGAAATATTGCCCAGCCTAGACCAGCTATTTTCAATGGTAATGATGAAGAAATGAGTGTATTCAATGGCACCGAAATTAATATTACAGGCACAACCCAAACCTTTAATATGGGAGATGGTTCTGACGTAACTGTTACTGCGGCTAAAGGCTATTTTGATTATGCTTCTTCAGACCCTTTTGTGGCACAGGTTAACGAAAATGGAGTTGTTACTGTTGTTGGAGAGGGAACCGCAAAAATCACAGCTAGTGTCAATGGTGTTGAAGCTTCTGGTTCACTTACTGTTGAGTCAAGTGGAAATTTCGACGTGGCTCCTGCACCAACACATCCGGCAGCTGATGTCATTTCTGTTTTTAGTGATGCTTATACCAATGCAGTGGAAATTAATTTTGATCCGCGGTATGGAGGTTCAACTACTGAGACTAAAATTTCTTCTGCTGGAGGGGATGAGTTTTTGATCTATAAAAACAACAACTATACAGGAATTGAGTTTTGGGAAACCCCAATTGATGCATCTTCAAAAACACACATGCATGTGGATATCTTTGTTGATGACGCTTCAATCACTCAAATTGCGTTTCAAATTCGCGATATAGGTGCCAACGGCGTAATAAACACAAACATTTATAATGGACTGCCAACTCTTGATGATAAAGATTACAGATTTACAGCATCTGGATTTGTTGCAGGTGAGTGGAAATCCTTTGAAATTCCATTAGGTGGAGCCTTAGCTAGTCAGAAAAATAATCTGGGTTCAATCGTTTTGGTTGGAGGACCAAATTTCATCCTAGACAATATTTATTTCTACTAAATCCAAACTAATTTTTTATCAAACTTAATAGAAAAGAATTCATGAATACGAATAAATTAAAACTGTTAAAGCTATTATTCTTTTTTGGAATGGTAGCGGTATTTACAACAAGCTGCAATCCCAACGACTCGCAAGTAGTAGCAAATTTCAACATCATTACAATGCAAGATGAATTTGATATTGAAGGAGCGCCCAACGACAACATTTGGGGATACGACATAGGTAAGGGCACCAACGGATGGGGTAACAACGAGTTGCAATACTACACCGACCGCTCTTCAAATGTTGAGGTTAAAGAAGGGTTGTTAAAAATTACTGCCGTAAAGGAAGCCTATGAAGGTGCCGCCTATACTTCGGCACGATTACTGACCAAAGGAAAGTTTGACCAAAAATACGGTCGTTTTGAGGCGCGTATCAAGTTGCCATGGGGGCAAGGTATGTGGCCGGCGTTTTGGTTGCTAGGTGCAAATATTGATGCTGTAGACTGGCCGGCATGCGGGGAAATTGATATCATGGAAAACCGTGGTGCTGAGCCCAGTAAAGTGAGCGGTACCGTGCATGGACCAGGATATTCAGCTGGTAATTCAATAGGCAAAGAATTTTCATTGACTCAAGACCGTTTCGATACTGATTTTCATGTTTTTGGAATTGAGTGGGGTGAAGACTATATCAACTATTATGTAGATGATGTATTATACAATCAAATTACCCCTGAAGATGTAGACGGAGAATGGGTTTTTGACCAGCCGTTTTTTATTATTTTAAACCTTGCCGTAGGAGGTAACTACGGAGGCCCACCAAACGATGCAACGGTTTTCCCTCAAGAAATGTTGGTTGATTACGTAAGAGTTTACGCGGCTGAATAACAATGAAAATAAAGTTTATACCGTTATTGTTTACTTTTTTACTCATCGGGTGTGTGAAGGAAACTGTTTCCACAAACGATGAAGACAAACCCAGTGCGCCCACTGATCTTACGCTAGAAATTGCACTTGAAGGTCAAATTTCTAACCCTCATGGTGACGGCTCTGGCGAAGCCAATTTTAAGGCAACGGCTACTGGCGCGGCGAAGATTGATTTTAGAATTGATAAAGGCACGGCGATTGAAAGCAGTAACGGCGAACTAACATACCAATTTGTCAAAGAAGGTACACACACCTATACGGTAACGTCAATTGCTTATTCTGATGAAAACCTTGTAGATTCTATTTCCAAAAATGTTAGGGTGCGTGTAGCACCACCTTCCAAATACAGCATGACCCAAGTATGGGCAGACGAATTTGATTATGAGGGCGCATTAGACCCAAATAAATGGCATCACCAAGTAATACCAATTCTGGGAAGTAGTTGGGCAAACGGAGAACAACAACATTACACAGACAGAACCGAAAATTCTTATGTTAGTGATGGCGCTTTAAAAATTGTTGCTAAAAGAGAAAACTATCAGTTTAGAGGCGTAACCAAAAATTATACTTCTGCACGATTGAACTCAAAATACTCATTTAAATATGGACGTGTAGATATCAGCGCAAAATTGCCTGCCGAGAACGGCACATGGCCTGCCTTGTGGACCTTGGGGGCCAATATTAATGAAGTGGGCAATTATTTTGGCAATACTTATGGTAGTGTTGGTTGGCCGGCTTGTGGTGAGATTGACATCATGGAGCAAAACGGATGGGATAAAAATAACCTTATTGGGCATTTGCACTGGGGAGATACTCAAACCGGAGCATATGAGAACAAAGGTGGAACCAAAGCTGTGGCCAACACCGCAACATCTTTTAACTTGTATTCATTGGTATGGAATGAAAACGAAATTAAAATATTGTTCAATGACGAAGTGGTATTTGAAACCGAAAATACGAGTTCAATGCCCTATGATAACCCGCATTATATCCTATTCAATATAGCAATGGGCGGAAATCTTGGTGGGACAATCCCTGCTGACTTTACCCAAGCCGTTATGGAAGTGGACTACATTAGAATTTATCAATAATTAACCCCAAAACCCGCGAATCCTCTTATGTTATTAGACGAAAAAAATATGGACTGTTCAAACCAGAATATAGGAACATTAAATTTAAATCCAATAATGACAAACGACGACCCGATTTATGTTGGAGCGCATCGCACCCAATTTTCAGCAAAAGAGGTTAATGGTGAAGAAGTAATACGTAACGGAGAAACCTTTTACAAAATATCAAATGCAGACGTCATGCGTCCGTTTTTTATGAGTATTGTAAGTAATTCCAACCACTGGATGTTTATTTCCAGTAATGGGAGTTTATCTGCGGGACGACAAAACAGTAACTATGCGCTTTTCCCCTATTACACCGATGATAAAATTACCGAGGCCGCCGAAACCACAGGAAGCAAAACTATTTTTATTGTATCCAAATCGGGTCAAAAACACTTGTGGGAGCCTTTTTCTGTAAGACAAAAAGGGGTGTATAACACCTCTAGCAATCTGTATAAAAACAGCTATGGTAACAAGATCGTTTTTGAAGAAATCAATCACGATTTAGAACTTACGTTTGCTTACGAGTGGAACGCTAGCGATAAGTTTGGGTTTGTCCGAAAATCTTGCATCACCAATAATGGCACTGATCGCATTTCGATAAATCTTATTGACGGGATTCAAAATATCTTGCCTCATGGTGTTGAACCGGCACTCCAAAACGCAAGCAGCAACCTTGTGGATGCGTATAAAAAATGCGAATTAGAGGAAGATACTGGCGTGGGAATTTACTCCTTGAGCGCAATTATTGTAGACAGAGCAGAACCCAGTGAGGCGCTAAAGGCCAATGTGGTGTGGTCGCTTGGACTTGATGGTGCCAAAAAACTTATTTCCTCACTACAGCTAAATGATTTCCGTAGTGGACATGATGTTTTACAGGAAGTAGATATTAGGGCCGAAAAAGGAGCGTATTTTTTGGCAGATGAAATTACGTTGTCGGGCAATGCAATGCAACAGTGGATGCTTGTGGGAAATGTGAATCAGACCATGTCGGACATTGTCAAAATCAAAGAAAAGCTGGAAAATCGTAACGCTTTGGAAGATGAGGTGCTAACTGATATTGAAGAAGGCTCTAAACACTTAGTAGAACTTGTTGGCGCTGCAGATGGCTTACAAATGACTAACGATCGACTTCGTAACATTCGTCACTTTGCCAATACGATGTTCAACATTATGCGTGGCGGTATTTTTGACGACAACTATCAAATAGAAAAGGAAGATTTCACAAATTATATTGCAAACGCCAACCGTAAAGTGTACCGACTCAAAGAAGCGGTTTTAGCAGCTCTTCCCGAAATTTTTGATGTCGATCACTTAAAAAATATTGCTGCTAAAGACGACAATCCTAATTTTAAACGTCTTTGTTTTGAGTACCTACCTCTAAAATTTAGTCGTCGTCATGGCGACCCAAGTCGTCCTTGGAACAAATTTTCTATTAACACCCGAAATGAAAACGGACAAAAAATCTTAGACTACGAGGGAAATTGGCGCGATATTTTTCAAAATTGGGAAGCCTTAGCGCACTCATATCCAGAGTTTATTGAAGGGATGATTCACAAGTTTTTGAATGCAACCACTTTTGATGGGTATAACCCGTACCGTATTACCAAAGGCGGTTTTGATTGGGAAACCATTGAGCCAGATAATCCGTGGTCATATATTGGTTATTGGGGCGATCACCAGATTATTTATCTATTAAAATTCTTAGAGTTTATTGAAGACCATTACCCCAATACACTTGCCGAATACTTTAACCAAGATTTGTTTGTATATGCCAATGTGCCTTATCGCATCAAACCTTACCAAGATATTTTAAAAGATCCAAAAAACACCATTGATTTTGATTTTCAACGGGAAGAAAACATTGCGTTTAAGCGAGAGGAAATTGGCGTAGACGGTGCTTTGCTTCGCGACAATACGGTGTTTATTTACAAGGTTAATTTTATTGAGAAAATTTTAGCTACAGTACTGGCAAAAATGTCAAACTTTATACCTGAGGGTGGTATTTGGATGAATACCCAACGACCCGAATGGAACGATGCTAACAACGCCCTTGTAGGCAATGGCGTGTCCATGGTAACACTATATTACTTGCGTCGATTTTTACGTTTTTTCGAAACGATCATAAACAAATCGGAATACAATAATATACTTATTTCCAAAGAGTTACGATTGTTTTTTACGCAAGTTTTCGCTACATTAGAACAACATAAAACACTTCTGAAAGCTGCATTTACAGATACCAATAAAAGACGCGTTATGGATGCCTTAGGGGAAGCTGGAAGTGAATATAGAGATACCATTTATAACAATCGTTTTTCAGGAGACAAAGAGGAGGTTACGAAAGAAGATTTATCGTCTTTTTTAGACGTTACGGCTGCATTTTTGGAACATTCTATAAATGCAAACAAACGACAAGACAACCTTTACCATGCATATAATTTAATGACTATAGAAGGAACAAATTCGGTTAGTATTTCCCATTTGCCTGAAATGTTAGAAGGTCAAGTGGCGGTGCTTAGCTCGGGATATTTATCTACTAGTGATAACCTTGCCGTGCTAGATGGATTAAAGGCAAGCGCGTTGTTCAGACCCGATCAGTATAGTTATTTGCTATATCCAAATAAAGAACTTCCACGCTTTGTAAATAAAAACACCATCCCAACAGAACGAGTAGATAATTCACCTCTTCTGAAGAAATTAATTACCGATGGGAACGCACAAGTACTTTCTCAGGATGTAAGGGGGAGCTATCACTTTAACGGAAACTTTAACAATGTAGATAGTTTGAGAGAAGCCTTAAAAAGCCTTCCAGAGCAGTACAGCACGATGGTCAATTCCGAGAAGGCTTATGTAGAGCAAGTTTTTGAAGATATTTTTGATCACAAATCCTTTACGGGTCGTTCTGGAACTTTCTTTGGCTATGAAGGTTTAGGCTCCATTTATTGGCATATGGTGTCTAAGTTGCTTTTGTCGGTTTACGAAATTACCCGTGACGCCATTGACAATAGCGAAGACCCTATACTTATTGGAAAATTGTTTGATCACTATTTTGAAATTAACGCAGGAATTGGCGTTCATAAATCACCTAAATTGTATGGCGCATTCCCAACCGACCCGTATTCGCATACCCCGGGCGGAAAAGGTGCTCAGCAACCTGGGATGACGGGTCAGGTTAAGGAAGATATTTTATGTCGTTTTGGAGAGTTGGGTATCCGTATCTCAAATGGAACGCTTGGTTTTGATCCTACCATTATGCGTAGCGAAGAATTTTTGACCACTCCACAAACATTTAATTATGTGAATGTTACGGGCGAGCAATGTTCAATTGATCTTGAAAAAGACACGCTGGCGTTTACCTATTGTCAGGTACCTATTGTGTACAAAAAGGCTAAAGCAGCAGGCATAGAGGTGTTGCTTCAAAATGGACAAACTCGAACTTTCTCTGGAAATAGATTAGATAAAGAAACGAGTAACGAGCTCTTTAAAAGAAGTAATAGCATTAACAAAATTATTGTTTCTGTCTTGAAAGATTAAAACGAACTGAAGCACGAAATCAATCAAGGAAATTGATTTGGCTAGAAAATATGAACATGATGAAAAATGGTTTTTTTATTGGAATTTTTCTCACAATTATCTGGCTGTCATTTTCCTGTACCACACCACAATCAAAGATGAAGCGTATAAACAAAACGGCTGTAGAAATTTTGGGTAATCCAGATTATCCAGCCATTTCATATGGGGGCTATCGCACCACATCGCGTGAAAACCAACCTACCATAGCTGAGCTAAAAGAAGACATTAAAATTCTTCATGCGATGGGCATTCGCATTCTCAGAACCTACAACGTTCATTTGGCGCAGGCAGAAAACATACTTAAAGCCATTTCGGAGCTTAAAAAAGAAGACTCTAATTTTGAGATGTATGTGATGCTGGGGGCTTGGATTGATTGCCTGAACGCATGGACAGACAGAGTCGTAAATCACGATGTAGAAAGTCCACGAAATGAGGTAGAAATTGCTCGCGCAGTGGAGCTTACCAATCAGTACGCAGACATTGTAAAAATAATTGCTGTAGGCAATGAAGCGATGGTAAAGTGGGCAACTAGTTATTATGTGCAGCCTTATGTCATTCTCAAGTGGGTAACACACCTACAGTCACTCAAAAAAGAAGGAAAACTTCCTAAAGACCTTTGGATTACCAGCTCCGACGATTTTGCTTCATGGGGCGGGGGTGATCAACAATACCACACTCCTGATTTGGAGGCGCTAATCAAAGCTGTAGACTATGTTTCCATGCATACCTATCCATTTCACAACACGCACTACAACCCTGGGTTTTGGGATATTCCCTATGAAGACACGAAAAATAAAACCCAACGTAAACTTATAGACGAAGCCATGATACGTGCTCGGGATTATGCCATTTCTCAATATCAAAGTGTAAAAAAATATGTAGAAAGCTTAGGTGTAAGCAAACCCATTCATATAGGTGAAACAGGGTGGGCTACGGTTTCTAACGGCCATTATGGTCGAAAAGGATCGCATGCCGCAGATCAGTACAAACAAGCGCATTACTTTAAGTTATTAAGCGAGTGGACAAAAGAAAACCAGATAACGTGTTTTTATTTTGAGGCTTTTGACGAGCCTTGGAAAGAAGCGCATAATCCCAAAGGTTCTGAAAATCACTTTGGACTATTTACAGTAGATGGAAAAGCTAAATATGCTTTATGGGATGAAGTTAATAAAGGTACGTTCAAGGGATTAACTCGAAATGGAGCGCCCATTACCAAAACATTTAAAGGCAAGAGCGATAATTTATTTATCTCTGTTATTCCACCCCGCATTTTAGAACCCATATCAGACTAATTCCATGAAAAAAAGCATTATTATTGGATTAATATTAACTATGATGAGTACTTCTTGTATACAACACACGTTAGAAGTGGAAGTTTACGAAACTTCGGAAAGCGGGAATAAACTCACACAACAGCAAACTGATTTTGAGGCTATCGAAAACCCATCGAGCGTTATAATTGATACGTCTAAAGAGCGACAAACCATAACAGGTTTTGGAGGGGCGTTTACCGAATCCTCTGCATTCCTACTCAATCATGTGAGCAAAGAAAATAGAGATCGCATTTTACGCGCCTATTTTGCAAAAGAGGGGGCACGATATTCCCTTGCACGTACCCATATGAACTCCTGCGATTTTTCATTAAATAATTATTCATATACCCCTGTTGAAGGAGATAAAAACCTAGAACATTTTTCTGTTGATGAAGACAAAGACGATTTGATTCCAATGATAAAAGACGCCATGGCGGTTTCGGATGATGGGTTCAAACTATTTGCTTCACCTTGGACAGCCGCTCCGTGGATGAAGGACAACAACAAATGGGTAGGCGGAAAACTGCTCCCCGAATATTATGATACTTGGGCGTTGTTTTTTTCAAAGTATGTAGACGCATATAAGGCTGAAGGAATTGATATTTGGGGATTTACCGTTGAAAACGAACCTCACGGGAATGGTGAAAACTGGGAGAGTATGCACTATACTCCAGAAGAAATGACGCACTTTGTGCAACATTTTTTAGGACCAAAATTGGAAGCTGACGGCAAAGGTGACCTTGTCATTTTGGGCTATGATCAAAATCGTGAAGGCATTCGAGAGTGGGTAGATGTGATGTACAAAGACGAAGCCTCATCAAAATACTATGATGGTACTGCCGTGCATTGGTACGAAAGCACCTATGACTATTTTCCGACCGAATTGCAATATGCTCATGAAAAAGCTCCGGATAAATACCTTATACAAACAGAGGGGTGCATAGATGCCGAAGTTCCTGTGTGGCAAGACGACAAATGGTATTGGAAAAAAGAAGCCACTGACTGGGGCTATGACTGGCGCGAAGCATCAAAGAAATATTTACACCCTAAATATGCACCTGCAAATCGGTATGCCCGAGATATTATTGGATGCCTCAATAATTGGGTTGATGGTTGGGTAGATTGGAACATGGTATTAGATACTAAAGGCGGGCCGAACTGGGCAAATAATTGGTGTATAGCTCCCGTAATTGTAGACACAGAAAAAGATGAGGTTTACTTTACTCCTTTGTACTACATCATGGCGCATTTTAGTAAATACATACGTCCAGGTGCTGTAATTATTGAAACCCAAAACTCCGATAGTGACCTTATGGTTGCTGCTGCCAAAAACCCCGATGGAACTATCGCCGCGGTGGTCTTTAATGAAGGAAAAACAGCAAAAAACTTTAATTTGATCTTAGACAACGCTTCTAAAAACATCACCATTAGCCCACAGGCTATTCAAACAATTTTACTCAAAAAAAACTAAATTATGTCGACACTTAAAGCCACAACAAGAGAAAGAGTGCCTGCCAGACAAAAAGCCGCTTTTGGAGCTGGGCACTTTGTTTTAAACCTTTTGCCTGGTGTATTGGGTGTTTATTTACAAGTTTTTATCCTGACAGCATTTGGTATGGATCCTGTTTGGGCAGGTCTTTTAGGCGGACTTCCACGAATTTTTGATGCATTGACAGACCCTATAATGGGTTTTATTTCAGACAATACCAAGTCTAGGTGGGGGCGTAGACGTCCGTACATTTTCAGTGGTGCAATTATCAGCGGTGTTCTATTTATTTTGATGTGGCAACTTGATGAAAATGCTTCGCAGACATTTAATTTTTGGTATGTGCTGATTTTGCAAATCTTATTTTTGGTTGGTAACACCATGTTTGCAACGCCTCTTGTGGGCTTAGGCTATGAAATGACATCCGATTATAACGAGCGTACTCGTTTGATGAGTCTAGCAAATTCTATGGGGCAAATAGCGTGGATAATTGTTCCGTGGCTTTATGTTATTATTCCAGATGCCAATACGTTTGATAATCCAGCTCAGGGTGTTAGGACTATGGCAATTATTGTTGGTATTGTGTGTACCCTTTTTGGGATTTTACCCGCATTTTTCTGTAAAGGGATAGATTCTTCTCATATGGAAAATAGAAAAGAATTAAACCTAAAAAGTTTGGCCAACAATTTTTTAGAGCTTTGGGTATCAATTAAGCAGGTTTCAAAAAATAAGCCTTTTATGAGATTGTGTGGTGCCACATTCCTTGTGTTTAATGGGTTTCAATTGGTTGCTGCGTTTTCTGTATTTATTATTGTTTTTTATATGAATCAGGGGAGTTGGGAACAAGCTGGTACTTGGCCAGCATGGTTTAACTCATTAAATGCCATAATTACAGCAACCTTAGTCATCCCAATAATTTCTAAAATGGCAACAAAGTGGGGGAAACGCAAAGCATTTCTAATATCCACAGCACTTTCTATCATTGGGTATTCACTAAAATGGTGGGGCTTTGATATGGAGCTCAATGCAAAATTTAACCAAACTTCAATAGGACAAGGTTTAAATGGAGTTGTTGCTTCTCTTTTTGAAGTTCTAAACCCATTGCTTGAAAGTGTGGGGATGTCATGGTTCATTATAGATACCAGTAACGGAATCCCGTGGCTTATTTTTGTTCCTATTCCCTTATTTGCTTTTGGAATGGGCGGACTCTTTACCTTGATGATGTCCATGACCGCAGATGTTTGCGATTTGGATGAACTAGAGAACGGTATGCCACGAAAAGAAGGAACATTTGGCGCTGTTTACTGGTGGATGGTAAAATTGGGACAAGCACTAGCCATCATATTAAGTGGTGTAATTTTAAAAGTTGTTGGATTTGATCAAAATGTTGCAAATCAAGCTACTGAGACGATGACCCGCCTTCGAATAGCCGACATCGTTGTTCCAGCAACCACTGCTGCCCTAGCTATGTTGGTGATGTGGAAATATAGTTTATCTGAAAAACGTGCCAAAGAAATTAAAAATAAACTTGTTGCTAGAAGAGGAGAGTTATAATATTTTAAATACTAAATATGTCATATAGAGAGGGAGTTGAGTTCAATGTAGAAGAATTAGAATTTAAATCATACACAGGAGTAGATTTTGACCGCTACTCTAAAGAAGAATTAAATGCGCTATGGCAAAAAACGCTCAAATCTGGTATTCATGGAATTTGTTTTAGTTTGTATGAAGACGGGCAGCAGCCCGGCGATACCATTACTGAAAATCAGGTTGAACGCCGTATAAAAATCTTAAAACCGTACACCAAATGGATACGTTCTTTTTCTTGTATAGAGGGCAACGAGCACATACCTAGAGTGGCAAAAAAACATGGCCTTAAAACAATGGTAGGTGCATGGCTGGGCGATGATGCAAAAAAAAACGACCAGGAAATAAATGCGCTTATTGGACTTGCAAATGAAGGTTTTGTGGACATCGCTGCTGTTGGTAATGAAGTGCTCTACCGAAACGATTTAACATTAGAGGAACTACTTGCATTCATGAAGCAAGTTAGAGATGCTATTCCTGCACATATTCCAATTGGATATGTAGACGCCTATTACGAGTTTTCATTGCACCCAGAACTCGTTGAACATTCTGATATAATTTTATCAAATTGTTATCCGTTTTGGGAAGGTTGTCCCGAAGAATATGCGCTTAACCATATGCAAAGTATGTATGGGCAAGCCATGGATGCTGCAAAAGGGAAAAAAGTTATTATTACAGAAACGGGCTGGCCCAACAAGGGCGAATCGTTAAAAGGATCTGTTCCTTCAGATGAACACGCCATCAAGTATTTTATTAATACACAAGCTTGGGCAAAAAAAGCCAATATTGAGGTCTTTTACTTTTCTTCTTTCGACGAGTCTTGGAAAGTTGGTCCAGAAGGAGAAGTGGGTGCTTACTGGGGGCTTTGGGACAAAAATGAAAAGCTAAAGTTTTAGCACGCTAAAAAACCAAAACGTATCTTTGAATATGCGTTTCATCTATTTTTCTATTGTTTTGGTTTTTATTGGTTGTTCCCAATCGAAACAAGTCGATTCTAGCCCTAAGGTAGTGGTCAATAATATTGCCACAGATTCTATCATAAACGCCTTAGTTGCGCAACAAGCTCCGTCCGCTGAATCCTTAAACTGGACTAATTTGGTTCAATTGATGAATTCACTTGGAGAAATTCCACAGCAACAACGCAGTATCACCCTGAAAACCATTAAAAACGAAGCAACTAATAGTATAAATCAATCTTGGTCAAAACAATGGGATATTGACCCTATTCGCTCTCGATATAATGTCTTTGTTACGCACGTAAGTTTAGCTGCTGATCAACGGTATGGTGATGACGCACCACTGGCGCAGGCACAAGCCATTGTTAGAATGAAACAAAGTTGGAATATTTTTGTGTCTCACTTGGAGACCAAAGAGTCTTCAGCAATCTTTGAGACGGCACCCCGCTAGTTGATATTCAAATGAAAAAAGGGAGTTGCTTTTAGTGTCCAATACTTTTTTATTTCTCTCACTTTTTTCTGAAGAAAAATGTGGTATCGGCAAATTGTTTTCGCGACACTCTTGGCTGTAAAATGCCTCTCGCTGTTGATGTTGCGGACTCACACAATGCAATGTATGTCCCCAAAAACCACATTCGACTATGGCAGTTAAAAAGTCAACCACATCTTTTTGATGTATCAAATTTGTTGGTGCATAAGGCGCTGGAATATCTTTTTTGCCAGCAAGTTGCTTTGCCGGATGACGTTTGTTGCCTACCAACCCCCCAAGACGTACAATTGTGGCACGATTTCCCAGTGACAAAATATTTTTTTCAGCCTCTAATAGTTGTTTTCCAACAACGGTTTTCGGTTGGGGAATGGATGTTTCGTCAACCTCCCCTTGTGTGGCATCAAATACCCCTACACTACTTAAATGTAGCATGTTACAGGAGGGAAATAACGAAATCGAATTCAACAAATGCTGAATACGAGCTGGGTAATTTGTTTTTGAATTACGCCTAACTCCTGGCGGAAATGCTGTTATAAGCACATCTGTATCACTAACAAAGGAATCAATATCACCATTAACGCCCGCATTTTTGATATGAATATTATATGCTTCGACTCCAATTAATTGGAGTTTATGGCAATTTTCTGGACTAGTTGCACTCCCCTTAACCGAATATCCTTTATTCAAAAGAGTCTGTGCAAGTGACTGTCCAAGCCAGCCACAGCCTAAAATAGAAATTCTTTTCATAGCAGCCGTAAATGTATATTTTTTACAATAAAAAGTGCGCTTTATTATTTTTTTCTTACCTTTTGTTCATAAAAACGTCATCATGCCAATAAAAAGTTTTCAAGCCGCGCGTCAAAAACTCGCCCCTAAGCGAGAGAAATCACTATTAGTTAAGGATTATATGACACGTAATTTGATTACTTTTTCTAGACAACAGTCCATTTTGGAAGTGATGCGAATTTTAATTCGCAACAAAATTTCGGGTGGGCCTGTTGTAGACGATATGTCTAGGCTAATTGGTATTATTTCAGAGGCAGATTGTATCAAACACCTATCAGAGGGAAAATATTTTAATCAACCCTTTTTTGATCGAAAGGTAGAAGATAGCATGACTCCAGAAGTGGATACCATTGAAGCTGATAAAACCATTTTTGATGCCGCAATGCTATTTCATAAAACAAATAGACGAAGACTTCCAGTGCTGGAACGTGGCAGATTGGTTGGGCAAATCAGTAGGCAAGATGTGGTAAAAGCCGCATTATTGCTTCGCAGTCAACGTTGGCGTTAAGTTAACTTAAGACAAACCCTTTAAATCAATTATCATGAGTGCAATTCAAAACAGCGTTCATCTTATTGGTCATCTTGGAGACCATCCCGAAGAAGTAAAACTTGATTCTGGCAAAAAACTAGCTAAATTTTCACTTGCCACTAACCTTCGCTATAAAAACAAAGACGGCGACAGTGTAGAAAACACCCAATGGCACCGTATAGTAGCTTGGGATAAGCTGGCAGAAATTTGCATAAAGCACCTTAAAAAAGGAAGCCATATAGCATGTCGAGGACGTTTGGTATATCGAGATTATGAAACCAAGTCAGGTGAAAAGCGGCACACCACCGAAATACATCTCGACGAAATGTTGATGCTGTAATTACACAAAAATTTCAGTGGCTACGCGATAGGTGTTGGCATGCGCCTCAACAATTATATTGACATCGGGTGCATAGCCTCCCCCCATACTACATTGGACAGGTATTTTTTGTTCATAGCAAGTGGACAATACAATTTCGTCCCGCTTTTTTGCGCCCTTTAGTGAAAGTGCCAACCTCCCGAGTTTATCCTCTTTAAGGATATCTACCCCTGAGAGATAAAATACAAAATCAGGCTTAATTCTAGCCAGCAGAAGCGGTAATTGATTCTTTAAAATGGCAAGATATTCAAGGTCTTCTGTGTTGTCTTCAAGGGCAATGTCCAAATCGCTAATTTCTTTTTGAAAGGGATAATTGCCTTTGCCATGCATGGAGAAGGTAAATACCTTTGAGTTGTTACGGAAAAGTGCGGCAGTTCCATTGCCTTGATGTACATCTAAATCAATGATTAGAATTTGACTCGCCTTTTTAGTGTCTAATAAATAATTTGCAGCAATTGCCTGATCATTTAGCAAACAAAACGCTTCTCCATGAGCATAAAACGCATGGTGTGTGCCACCAGCAATATTAAAAGCAATCCCATTATTGAGGGCATATTCACAGCCGTCTAAAGTGCCTTGTGCAATGATACACTCTCGATTAATAAGTTCTTCTGACAGGGGAAAACCAATGCGTCGGGCATCCTTTTTTGAAAGTGATAATTGATTGAGTTGCTCGAAGTATTCTGTGCAATGTGTACGTAAGATATGTTCGTCAGCTATGCGCGTTGGCGCAAAAAATTGTTCTGGTTGGCAAGTGCCTTCGTGGACAAGTTGCTGCGGTAGCAGTTCATATTTTAACATAGGAAACCGATGCCCTTTGGGTAACGGATGTGCGTAACTATCATGATGGGCAATGCGAATCATTGCCGCAAATATAACGGTTACCTATTTAGTTAATTTCCGAACGACAAAAGCACCTAATATCAGTACATATCCAATTAGGGAGAGTGAGTGTAATAAGCGTGTGTCGCTATCTAGCACAAAAAAATGTTTGAGAAATGCAGCATAATCAACTTCCAAAAGTATTAAAATCGGGACAGTTAATAAGATTAGTGAAATGCCAAATGCAAAAAGCTTTTTGTGCAATTTAGATTGCTTCATGATAGTAAGTTTGGAATACCAAAAGTAAAAACTTTTAAAACAACCTTACTAATTTTTATAGTTTTTTTTATGCTACAGGTTTGATTATTAGGCAGAAAGCTTTTCAAGCTGTGTTGTAATAGCGTCATCTTCAATTTTTTCAAAGAGAAGTACTGCCTCACCAAGGGTATGCCCAACTTCAATTAATGTTGTATTGCTGACATCACTCCATCCGGTACTTTCGGTAAGCTGCAGCATAGCGCGGAGCTTTGTAGCTGTATTGGGTAGAAAGGGCTCACAAAGTAATGCCAAGCCCGCTACTACCTGAAGGGCAGTGTTCATAATTGTAGTTACACGCTCGGGATTGGTTTTTATAAGTTTCCACGGCTCTTCGTCTGCCAAGTACTTGTTTCCCAAACGCGCTAGTTGCATCATTTCTTGACTTGCAGCCCTAAATTTATACTGTTCGAGTAATGTTGAAATGGTGTTTGGCGAAGCTTTAAGTACCTCTAGTGTAGCGGTATCCTCGGGTGTTAGTGCGCCAAAGGCGGGCACAACACCATCATAATATTTTTTCATTAATACCATTACACGATTCACAAAATTCCCAAATATGGCTACTAATTCACTGTTGTTTCGGGTTTGAAAATCACTCCAAGTAAAGTCATTGTCTTTGGTTTCGGGGGCATTAGCCGTTAGTACATAACGCAATACATCTTGTTTTTCAGGAAAATCTTCAAGGTATTCGTGTAGCCAAACCGCCCAATTTTTGGAAGTCGAAAGCTTTTGTCCTTCCAGATTTAGAAACTCATTTGCGGGCACGTTTTCGGGCAATACATAATCCCCCATGGCTTTAAGTACCGCTGGGAAAATGACACAGTGGAAAACGATGTTGTCTTTACCAATAAAATGAATCAATTCGGTATCGTTGTCTTGCCAATAAGGCTTCCAGTCTTTGCCTTCTTGTGTTGCCCATTCTTTGGTAGCCGATATATATCCAATGGGTGCGTCAAACCACACATACAACACTTTGTTTTCGCCACCAGCCACAGGAACTGGTATTCCCCAAGACAAATCTCGAGTAACCGCACGAGGCTTTAAACCGTCATCTAACCACGATTTTACCTGCCCCAATACGTTGGGTTTCCAATCACTTTGATGATTTTCCAAAATCCATTTGCGCAAAAAATCTTCATAGCGATTAAGTGGTAAATACCAATGTGTAGTGGTTTTTAGACTCGGGGTTTCCCCTGAAAGCGCTGACTTGGGGTTAATCAAATCTGTGGCGTTTAAGGAGCTTCCGCACGATTCGCATTGATCGCCGTAAGCTTCGGCATGATGGCATTTTGGACAAGTACCCACAACGTATCGATCTGCTAAAAATTGGTCTTCCTTGGCATCATAAAGCTGTTCGGTAGTTTGGGTTTCAAAACAGTCATTGTCGTGCATGGTTTTGAAAAAATCTTGCGCGGTTTTGTGATGCACTTCGCTAGAAGTCCTACCGTAATAATCGAATGAAATCCCGAAATCATCAAAAGCATTTTTGATGATAGAGTGATATTTATCAATAACTTCTTTGGGTGTGATACCTTCTTTTTTTGCCTTCATGGAAATAGCAACTCCATGCTCATCACTACCACAAATAAACAAAACCTCTTTTCCCTTTAGGCGAAGGTAGCGCGCATAGATATCTGCAGGGACATAAACGCCCGCCATGTGTCCAATATGTATGGGGCCATTTGTATACGGAAGGGCAGCGGTAATCGTGTAGCGTTTGCTCATAAAGATAAATTCCGCACAAAAATAGGGATTTTACAGCCGTCCTTTAATTTGATTTTTTACCTTTAGGAAAACCCAAATTACAGCACCTATGAACACTCGTGTAAAAGGAAAGCAAGGCGAAGACCTTGCCGTTGCACATTTGCAAAAACAAGGTTACAGTATTTTAGCCCGGAATTTTTATTTCCAAAAAGCGGAGATTGACATTATTGCCACAAAAGACGATATGCTGATTATAGTTGAGGTAAAGTGGCGAATATCTGATGTGCATGGGGCACCACATGAATTTGTAACACCAAAAAAGCGAAAGCTTATGGCGCGCGCCGCTGAATTTTATATTCAAAAATTTGATTGGCAAGGCGAAACCCGATTTGATATTATTAGTATTGTGGGTACTGCCCAAAACCATACACTAGAGCACATTAAAAGTGCATTTTATTTCTTTTGAATTGTTATATAAATAACAATTTGTTTTTTTATTTATACCTTTGTGATATATTTTATAATCATGAAGACCATTGCTGCTGCTGTAGAAGCATATGTGAAGTCAAAACCTTTTTTGATTAGCGCACTTACAGAAGGCATTATTAACCTTACTTCATTGTCGCGGATGATGCAGGAAGACATCCAAGAACAGATTGAAAAGCCAGTACACTCTGGTGCTATCGTGATGGCACTTAAGCGTCTCTCTACCGATTTGGAGTTTCGGTATTCGCATAAAATCATCAAAACACTAAAAAATATTGGCGATATCACGGTACGTTCTGCGCTAATTGATTATAATTTTAGGGTGTCTGATACGCTCTTGGCAGCGCAAGCAAAACTTTTAGCGCAATTGCGACTCTCATCCGAAAATTTTTATACTTCTTCTCGTGGCGTTCATGAGTGCAATATTGTGGTTAGTGAGCACCTTGCCCCTTTGATAGATAAATATCTTGCACAAGAAGAGTGTTTGCATAAGGAGTCAAACTTATCTTCGATTACATTAAAATTACCTACCGAAAATGTTGCTATTCCCGGTATATATTACTTTGTTTTTCAACGTCTTTCATGGGAAGGCATCAATATTTATGAAGTCATTTCTACCTCAAATGAGTTTACTATTTTGGTAAATGATGATCAAGTGGATAAGGCCTTTAAGGTTATTAAAGATCTTAAGCAGTTATAGGTTCCTGAAGATTACCTAATAATGAAATTGCCTTGGCTATAGACGAAACGTCTTCAACTACTAGTACTAATTTTGGACCTTCCTTGGTATTTTTTTCCTTGAGTTGAGCCTTGCCCAACATGCTTAGTTTTCTCAACATATATTGAAAGGCATCATCTTGGTAAAATGAACTTTCAGGTTCCGCAAAAAAAGTACAAATGCACTTTCGCTTTTTTAGAATGATTTTTTCAAAACCTAAAGCTGTGCCCAACCATTTTAGACGAACACTCTCAAAGAGCGCTTTTGTAGCTTCGGGAAGTGCGCCAAACCTATCTATTAGCGAAGCACCAAATGCATCGAGGTCTTCTTCGGTTTTTAGGACAGCAAGCTCTTGATATTGTGTTAATCGTTCTGTTACATTATTGATGTAATCAGTTGGGAAAAAGATTTCAAAATCCGTATCGAGCGTTAATTCTTTAGCTTTTGGTTTTTGATCGGGGTAGAGTGCTTTGAATTCGTTTTGTTGTAATTCTTCAATGGCGTCTTTTAAAATCTTTTGATAGGTTTCAAAGCCGATATCGTTTATAAACCCGCTTTGTTCGCCGCCCAATAAATCGCCTGCCCCTCTGATTTCTAAATCTTTCATGGCAATTTGAAACCCCGAACCCAATGCGGTGTGTTGGCTCACGGCTTCCATACGTTTACGGGCTTCGGGTGTAAGTACCGAAAACGGAGGGGTGATGAAATAACAAAAAGCTTTTTTGTTGCTACGCCCCACACGCCCGCGCATTTGATGCAAATCGCTAAGTCCAAAATTGTTTGCATTATTAATAAAGATGGTGTTCGCGTTGGGTACATCAAGCCCACTTTCAATAATGGTAGTTGCTACTAAAATATCAAACTGTCCATCTATATATCCCAGCATCAATTTCTCGAGTTTATCTCCGGGGAGTTGTCCATGTGCGGTAGCAATTCGAGCATCGGGGATAAGGCGCTGTAGCATGCCAGAAACCTCTCCAATATTTTCTATGCGGTTATGTACAAAAAACACCTGCCCTCCACGTTGTAACTCATAAATTACAGCATCTCTAATTTGGGTTTCGCTCCACGAAATCACCTGACTTTCAATCGGATATCGGTTTGGCGGTGGCGTATTGATTACCGATAAGTCTCGCGCTGCCATAAGGCTAAATTGTAGCGTCCGCGGAATGGGTGTAGCCGTGAGTGTGAGTACATCAACGTGTTCTTTTAGCGAACGTAATTTTTCTTTTACACCCACACCAAATTTTTGTTCTTCATCTACAATAAGCAATCCTAAATCTTTGAAAGAAACCGATTTTCCTACCAATTGATGTGTCCCAATGACGATGTCAATGGCACCGCTTGCAGTGCCTTCTAGTACTTCTTTTTTTTGTTTGGTGGATCTAAATCGGTTGAGGTAGTCAATAGTTACAGGGAATTCGTTTAAGCGTTTCTTAAAAGTATTATAGTGTTGAAACGCCAAGACTGTGGTTGGTACCAAAACAACCACTTGTTTGCCGTTATCTACTGCTTTAAATGCAGCACGAATGGCTACTTCAGTTTTTCCAAAACCCACATCGCCACAGACCAGTCTGTCCATAGGTTTTTGGTCTTCCATATCTTGTTTTACGGCATGGGTTGCCGTGCGTTGGTCGGGTGTGTCTTCAAACAAAAAGGATGCCTCCAACTCGTGCTGCAAATAGGTATCGGGACCACAGGCAAACCCCTTGTTCAATCGTCGTTTTGCGTAAACATTGATAAGATTAAATGCAATTTCTTTGACTTTCTTTTTAGTCTTTTGTTTGATTTTTTTCCAAGCGCCCGAACCGAGTTTATACACCTTAGGAACGGCACCATCTTTACCATTAAATTTTGAAATTTTATGTAGAGAGTGAATACTAACATATAAAACATCTCTGTCGCCATAGAAGAGTTTTATGGCCTCTTGCATTTTCCCTTCAACTTCTATACGCTGCAATCCACCAAAAGTACCTATACCATGATCAATGTGGGTGACATAATCACCAACCTCTAGTTGCGCCAATGCTTTGAGTGAAATGGCCTGCTTTTTGGCATAGCCGTTTTTGAGTCTAAACTTGTGGTAACGCTCAAAAAGCTGATGGTCTGTATAGCATACCACGTTTTCGTCTTCGTCTACAAATCCCTGATAGAGTGGAGCAACCCAACACTGAAATGGCGTTTCGGGAGCCAGCTCTTCAATGATTTGAATAAGGCGTTCTTTTTGGGTTTCTGAAGCACAGAAAATATGATTGGTTCGTTGTTGCTTTGTGTTTTCTGTTAGATGTTCTGCAAACCAATCAAATTTACGTTCAAATAGGGGTTGCGGTTGGCAATTAAAAACCAAAGAGTTATTGGTACTAACACCTGAAAAATGTACAGATGGATGTGATTTTAGTTCTAATGAAAACTCATTTCCTCCAATAAATAAATCATTAGGAGGCAATCTGCGAACTTCCCCCTCAATGGCTTGATGTGTTTTCTCGGCATGGGCAAACAACTTGTCAAGTTCTGAAACTACAAGCGATTCGTTTTGCACACATACCAATGCATTATTTGTTAAAAACGATAGTAATGATTGCCGTGCTTCTTGCTCTTCTTTTTGTTCGATATTGGCAAGAATGCTTATCCGTTCTAGTGATTGTGTTGAGCGCTGTGAGGTTACGTCAAAACTACGCAGTGTATCTACCTCATCACCAAAAAACTCAATTCTAAAGGGTTCTTCATGGCTAAACGAATACACATCTAAAATACCGCCCCGTACGGCAAATTCACCAGGGTCATTTACAAAATCTACCCGATTAAAACCAAAATCAAAAAGCGTTTCGTTGACAAAATCAATGCTAAGAGCATCTCCTTTTTTGACAGCTAGTGTTTTGCTTTGTAGTGCCTTTGTCGTTAGCACTTGTTCAAAAAGGGCTTCTGGATAGGTTATTATGAATTGCTTGGCAGATTCTTTTACCTTTTGTAAAACTTCTGCACGTAACAACACATTGGCGTTATCGGTTTCCTCAGTGCCGTACGGACGCCGATAGCTTGCCGGAAAGAAAAGCGGAATATTAGGGAGTAAAATCTCTATATCATTAAAATAATAGGCAGCCTCCTCTTTGTTGTTGAGTATCCAAAGCACGGAGCTGGTATGTTGTTCAAATAAAGATTTAACTAAAAAGCTATGCTTAGAACCAATTAGTCCAGAAGCAAAAACGCTTTGGTTGGCGCATGCGCTTTCATACACAGCACGAAAATGCGAGTTATTTTGGTATAGCACAGGAAGTTCAGCCACGCCTTGTTTTTTACAAAAATACGAACTCAAAGGGCAGTCTGCCGTATTCGTGTTATTTTTTAAACAAATTAATAGGCTACTGTGAGGGATTTACACACTATTTCTGAATAGAGTTGCTACATTTGCTCTCGATGAAACAACACTTAATTCGTATTGCTACCGCTGCTGATGTCCCGGGTATTCTTATGCTTATTCGTGAGTTGGCAGCCTTTGAGCGTGAACCCGATGCGGTGGAGGTTACTGAAGAAGAACTTATTCATGACGGTTTTGGCGAACCCCAACGCTTTCAATGCTTTGTGGCTGAGCAAAACCAAAAAATTGTAGGAATTGCTCTTTTTTATCCCTGTTATTCTACGTGGAAAGGGAAGTCATTACATTTGGAAGATTTAATCGTAACCCAGTCGGAGCGAGGAAAAGGAATTGGGTTTGCACTGCTGCAAAAATTTATTGCCCATGCGCACGATTTGGGCGTCAGGCGTATTCAGTGGGCGGTGTTGGATTGGAATACTTCCGCCATCAATTTTTATGAAAAACATGGAGCAAAAACCCTTTCGGATTGGAGAATTACTCAAATGACAGAGGGTGCCATAAAACAATTTATAGCAAAACATCATGCGCGTATTTAAATTTGGAGGAGCGTCGGTTAAAGACGCCGAAGGAGTAAAAAATGTTGTAAATGTATTGAACCAAACGGGGCACGAAAAAACAGTTGTCGTTATCTCGGCCATGGGAAAAACCACGAATGCATTAGAAGCAGTAGTGTCGGCGTATTTCGAAAAACCTGAAACGTATCGTGGCTTACTTCACGATATTGAAATCTTTCATCAAAACATTATTTCAGAATTATTTGATGGAAATGACACACCTATTTCCAATCGTGTAAAAAACCTCTTTGAGCAATGCAATATTTTTTTATCAAACAATCGTTCGCCTCACAACGCTTTTGTATATGATCAGGTGGTGGGTTTTGGTGAATTGCTTTCTACTTCTATTGTTTGTGCCTATTTGAATCACACCAATATTGCTGCCGAATGGATAGACGCGCGAGCTTGCATAAAAACAGATAATTTCTACCGTAGTGCGACCCTAAATTGGGAGCAAACGCAATTGGCCATTCAGCAGCAGATGCAAGGCAGTGTATTAAAGGTGACGCAAGGTTTTATCGGTTCTGACGAAAACAATTTTACGACAACCTTGGGAAGAGAAGGTTCGGACTATTCAGCTGCCATTTTTGCGTATTGTTTGGGCGCTACTGATGTTACCATTTGGAAAGACGTACCAGGCGTACTCAATGCCGATCCACGCGTGTTTGACCAGACCCAACTGTTACATCACATTTCATATCAAGAAGCGATAGAATTGGCATTTTACGGGGCTTCGGTAATTCACCCAAAGACCCTACAGCCGCTACAACGCAAAGAAATCCCATTGTTTGTGAAGTCGTTTTTGAACCCCTTAGCAAGTGGCACACAGGTAGGCAAAGGGACGCGCATGCGTCCAGAAGTTCCTTGTTATATTGTGAAAAAAGGATTGTCTCTTTTGCGCTTATCAACAAGAGATTTTTCATTTATTGTTGAGGATAATATTAGTGATATTTTCAGGTTATTACACGAACATAAAATGGCAGTGGATTTGATTCAAAACTCTGCGATTAGTTTCTCGGTTTGTGTAAATGATAAGTACAACAACATGGACGCGTTACTGCATGCACTTCGTGCCCGATTTGATGTGCAACACACAAATGACATTACCTTGTATACCATTCGTCATTTTAAAGAAGACTCTGCTAATGGACTACTCAAATCACACGAATTATTGCTTGAACAACGCACTCAAAACACACTACAATTGGTGATGAAATAGTTATATTTATACCAAATTACCCCAAATGCCACTGGTATATTCTGCTGATATAGCTTCCGTTCTTGGCCTTACCAAAACGGGCTTTTTTGGTCGTATAATTTCACAGACTGTTCTTAGGTTGCTTCAGTTACACAAGATTAATGCTATCTATGATCAAACCAAACCAATCGAGGATACTTCTCAGTTTTTGGAAGCGGCATTAACCCACTTGGGTGTTCGGTATCATATTAATCCTGAAGAATTAAAGCGTATTCCTCAAAAGGGTCCAGTAGTGCTTGTGTGCAATCATCCTCTTGGTGGCATTGATGGTATCATTTTACTGCATTTTTTGCAGCAAGTACGCCCCGATGTAAAATTGATGGCAAATTTTTTGTTGGAACGAATTTCTCCTTTAAAAAAAAGGATTATTTTGGTAAACCCTTTTGATTTAAAACAGTCAAAAAAATCGAGTGTAGGTGGATTTAGGCAAGTGCTACGCCATCTTGAAAACGAAGGCCTTTTTGCCGTTTTTCCAGCAGGGGAGGTTGCATCTAAGATCAAAAAGAACGTCCCCATAGACCCTGAATGGAATGCGGCAACCTTACGACTTATTCAGCGTGCCGAAGTTCCGGTGGTGCCTATTTATTTTCATGCACGGAATAGTCCACTCTTTTACCGTTTAGCAAAAATTCACAGCTTGTTGCGCACGGCTAGGCTTCCTGCCGAGTTGCTTACCCAAAAACTGCGTACCATTGATGTGCGTGTAGGAAAAGTCATCCCCGTAATAGATCAAAACAACCACAATGCACCAATTACGTATTCTGAATTTTTACGCCGAAAACTATACATGCTTTCTAACAGTTTTGAGCGAAAACTTATCTTGAATCGTGTGCCACAACCCCTTCGAAGGAGAAGTAAAAAAGTAATGCCGATTGCGCCTGAAGTTCCACGTGCTGATTTGGAAAAAGAAATCATGGCATTAAGAGAGGCAAAAAAATCACTTTTGGTATCGAAGGACTATGAGCTTTTTTTGACTTCTTCAACATCTATCCCTAATATGCTAACAGAAATTGGTAGGCAACGTGAAATTGCATTCAGAGCCTTAGGCGAGGGGACTAACAAATCACTTGATCTTGACCACTTTGATCAGCATTATTTACATCTTTTTTTGTGGGACCATAAAGCAAAACGTTTGGTGGGAGCCTATCGTTTGGGTTTAGGAAAAGTTCTCATGAACAAGCACGGACTTTCGGGATTTTATCTTGCCGAGCTTTTTAGGTTTGAACCAGAAATTTCATACATGCTTAACAATACCATTGAGCTGGGCAGAGCCTTTGTTGTACAAGATTATCAGCAACGCCCAATGCCGCTTTTTTTGCTGTGGAAAGGGATTATTCATGCAACATTACGTCATCCTGACCATGCTTACCTTATGGGAAGCGTAAGTATCAGTAATCAGTTTTCAAAATTCACGAAATCTCTTATGATTGAGTTTATGCGATCGCATTATTACGACCCCTTTTTGGCGCAATATATTACCCCCAAAAAAGAGTTTAAGGTGAGACTGAATGATGCAGATAAAGAGTTTGTTTTTGATGAAACTTCGGCTGACTTAAATAAATTTGACAAAATCATTGATGAGCTAGAGCCTGGGAATTTACGGTTGCCAATATTGATTAAAAAATACATCAAACAAAACGCACGTGTGGTGTCATTTAATGTAGACCCGCTATTTAACAACGCCATTGATGGATTGATGTATATTAAAATAAAAGACATTCCGTCTAGTACCGTACAGCCAGTATTGGAGGAATTCCAGGCTTCGCTAGAAGCCAAGGCACATTAGTCTTGCAAATGGGATTTTACAAACGCTTCACAGTAATCTTTAATTTCATCGCGTGTGGCAGCGAAAGCTGCATAAACTTCGTTTTCATCTTCAGAAACCAATTTAGACGGATCTGAGAAATTTCTGTGCCAGCGTTGTGCCTTTTCACTTGGAATGTAGGGGCAGTTTTCATGGGCATGATCACAAACGGTAATTATATGATCAAATTCGATATTAGCATACTCGTCAACGTGATTAGAAGTGTGTTTACTAATATCAATTCCGGCATCTTGCATGATGCTCACAGCACGCGGATTAAGTCCGTGGGTTTCGATTCCGGCACTGTAAACGGAAACGTTGTCACCGCTAAAAAACGCCATAAATCCATGTGCCATTTGACTGCGGCACGAATTCCCTGTACAAAGGATAAGAATGTTTTTCATGTGTACGAAATAAGGAGTTATTTAAACCCCATAAGTTTTATTAGTGTTAAGATTTCTTAAAATTTTCGTCATTAAGCAGCAATCTAATTTTGGATAGCATTACCTCACTAAGTCTCAAGAGACTTTGCACAGTCCAGCCCGCTACGTGTGGTGACAGTACTACGCTGGGATGTTGGGACAAATAGCTCCAATCGGCAGATTGTTCTAGCGACACTTCAAAGGCTGCGGTTTCTTTGTCTAGCACATCCAAACAAGCACCTTTTACCTTTCCGTCTTGTAACCCTTTAACCAAATCCGTGGTTACTACTTGATTTCCCCGTGCCGTATTGATAAGCCAAAAAGGCTTTTTCATTTCTGATATAAATTGTTGATTTACATAATGATAGGTGGTTTCATCAAGGGGTAAATGAAGGCTTACCACATCTGCTTTTTCTTTAAGCATTTTTAGGGGTACTTGGATTGCAAACGAATCATCAGGTTGAAGTAAAATATCATGATAAAGCACGGTGACATCAAATCCCGAAAGCTTTTTGGCGAATTGTTTCCCTGTATGACCGTAGCCAATAATTCCAATGGTTTTTCCGGCGAGCTCTTCACCGCGATTGGCTTCACGCTGCCAAATACCGTTGCGTATTTCTGCATCTGCTTTAGGTATTTTGTTAAATAGGCTGAGCAGCATTCCTAGTGCGTGTTCTCCCACCGAAGGGCTGTTTCCCTCAGGGGCTGCCAGTACGGCAATGCCCAATTTTTCGGCTGCTTTTACATCAATATTTTCCAAACCCGAACCTATGCGTGCAATAAATTTTAGGCTTGCCGCTTTGTTTAAAAAAGTACTGTCAATGGGAAACCTACTTCGAATAACGAGTCCGTGATAGTGTTCTATTTCACTTTCAATTTCTTCTTTTGTGGCGGTAGTATTAAGGGTATTTTGACACCCCAACGCAGTAAGCCCCTCTAAAAGCGTAGGATGGTTTTCATCTACGTGTAAAATCCGGATCATCTTAAAAGCCTAAAAAGATTTTGGCAATGTAGAAAAAAAGGAAAATACCAAAAATATCGTTGCTTGTGGTTATAAATGGTCCTGTTGCAATAGCGGGGTCAATGTTGTTTTTATCTAAAATAATAGGCACAAAAGTGCCAATGAGTGCCGAAATTACAATGACACATAGCATTGAGAGCGCAATGATAAAACTGACCTTGGTTTCTATGCCAGAAAAGTATCCGAAAATAAGTAGGAGTACGCATAAAGTCAACCCGTTGATTAGGCTAAGCCCTACTTCTTTTAGAAGGCGATTAAATAGGCTTCCTTTTACGATATCGTTGGCTAATCCCTGCACAATAATGGCCGAGGATTGTACGCCTACATTCCCTGCCATTGCAGCAATTAGGGGCGTAAAAAAGAATAAGGTTTTATAGGACGGATGACTCATTACTTCTTCGAATCCTTCGAGTATAAACACACTCCCCAGTCCACCAAAAAGCCCCAAAATAAGCCAAGGTAAACGGGCTTTGGTAAGGTCTATAATGCTGTCATCGGCTTCTACGTCTGTAGAAATACCGGCAGCCAATTGGTAGTCTTTATCGGCTTCTTCTTTAATAAAATCTACAATATCGTCAATGGTAATGCGTCCCAAAAGTTGTTTTTCATCATTGACCACTGGAATGGCTTCGAGGTCGTATTTTGCCATAAGTTTTGCTACTTCTTCGCCCTCATCGTGCACGTTTACATAATCTACTTTTGGAATATATATCGATTTGATTTTCGCACGATCATTGGCTGTAAGCAAATCTTTTAGTGATAATCTGCCTAGCAGTATGTTGTTATCATCTACCACATAAATGGAGTGTACCCGTTTAACTTCCGAAGCCTGCATACGCATTTCGCGTACGCACTTGGTAACCGTCCAATTTTCATTAACTTTTACAAGTTCTTTTGCCATCAATCCTCCGGCAGAATCTTCGTCATAGCTCAGCAGTTCCTGAATGTCTTGGGCGTGTTCTTCGTCTTCTATTTGGGCAATGACCTCCGCTTGGCGCTCTTCGGGGAGTTCGGAAATCAAATCCACCGCATCATCGGTATCTAATTCTTCAACTTCCTCAGCAATCTCTTTTACAGAGAGTAATTCCAAAATTTGCTCTCTTATGTCCTCGTCTAATTCTGTGAGTACATCGGAGGTTTTTTCAGAGTCTAGGAGTTTTATAAGATAGATTCCTTCGTCTATGGTAAGCTCGTCAATAATTTCGGCTAGGTCGGCGTAGTGATACTCACTAGTGTGTTTTTTCAACGCAGTAGTGTTGCGCTGCTCAATGTCGCTTTTTATTTGCGTTAGAAGTTCGTCATTGAGTTGAAAGGGTATCATCTGCTATTTTTTGTGTCAATAGTATAAACGCTGAAACGTCCAGCCGTTCTGGACGCTCATCAAAGATACTATCTTCTTTTAAACTAGTTGACAGCCCAAATGATTTTAAGCTGTTACGCAAGGTTTTTCTTCGCTGTTGAAAGGCTGTTTTTACGATTCTAAAAAACAAGGCATCGTCGCAGGGGAGAGAGAAATTTTCTTTTCGTGTTAATCGAATTACCCCAGAAGCTACTTTAGGAGGAGGGTCAAACACAAACCGTGATACATTAAACAAGTATTCTGCGTTGTAGAAGGCTTGTGCCAAAACAGATAAAATACCATAGGCTTTGCTTCCAGGTTTTTCACATATACGTTCGGCAACCTCCTTTTGAAACATTCCTGCAAATTCTGGCACAAGGTCTCGTTGCTCAATAACTTTAAATAGGATTTGACTTGAGATATTATAGGGGAAATTCCCAATAACAGCAACTTGACCTTTGAAATAATCACGGAGTGAAAGTTTTAGAAAATCACCTTCAATGATGCGGTTTTCCAGTTGCGCATAATGAACTTTTAAGAACTCAACAGATTCTGAATCGATTTCAATAACGCTAGTAGTGTAAGGTTTTTGTAACAGATATTTCGTAAGTACGCCCATACCGGGGCCAATTTCGAGTACCTCGTCGTAGTTATCTCCCAAAAGTGTATCTGCAATATTTTGTGCGATGTTTTGATCGGTCAAAAAGTGTTGCCCTAAGTATTTTTTTGGACGAACACTCATGAATAGGATTTCAAAAATTCCAATCGGCTGGCAAATGCTACCCAATCTTTAGGAAAAGTCCGATACAATTTTTGCATCGCAAGGGGGTGCCCAATTTCTTTTACCCAAGTCAAATGTTCGGGCTCTGAACAGTAAAACTGCATGCTAAAAGTAGTCCCTTTTACGGCTTCAATACCATCTACAAATTCTACCCGTAAAAGATCTATTTGCTGCACTGACTGCGCAAGCTCGGGTAACAATTCCTTGTCCACATAAGTTGCCCACTCTTTTTCAATGTTGGGTTCTACAATAAAGGTAATGTTGTATATCTGCATACTAGTTAATAAGCTCAAAACCTGTATAGGGAACTAAGGCTTTTGGAATACGAATCCCCTCTGAGGTTTGATGATTTTCTAGCAACCCTGCTACAATGCGTGGAAGCGCCAAAGAACTTCCGTTTAATGTATGGGCAAGTTGCTTTTTGCCGTTTTTTGTTTTGTATCGCAGTTTTAAGCGGTTGGCTTGAAAATTTTCAAAATTTGACACCGAGCTCACTTCCAGCCATCTATTTTGTGCGGTAGAATATACCTCAAAATCAAACGTAAGTGCTGATGTAAAGCCTAGATCACCACCACACAAACGCAAGATACGGTAAGGCAATTCTAGTGATTCGAGCAACTTACCAACATGCGCCACCATTTCGTCCAATGCCGCATAAGAATTTTCGGTTTGCTCAATACGCACTAATTCTACTTTATCGAATTGATGCAATCGATTTAATCCGCGTACATGCGCACCGTAGCTTCCAGCTTCGCGTCTAAAACATGGGGTGTAGGCCGTGAGCTGAATGGGCAATTCTTCTTCTTGTAGCAGACTATCGCGATACATATTAGTTACGGGAACCTCAGCCGTTGGAATAAGGTATAAGTCATCTTCNGNAACANGATACATTTGCCCTTCTTTGTCGGGCAATTGTCCTGTGCCTATCCCAGAAGCTTCGTTTACCATATGTGGTACTTGGACTTCGGCATATCCCGCAGCGGTATTAAAATCCAAAAAATAATTGATGAGAGCTCGCTGCAATTTAGCCCCCTTACCTGTATATACGGGAAATCCTGCTCCAGTGATTTTTACTCCTAACTCAAAATCAATGAGGTTATATTTTTTTGCCAACTCCCAGTGGGGAAGTGCATCATTTTCCAACGTAGGTATTTTTCCATGTTCAGAAACGAGTTGATTATCTTCCTCCGAATTTCCTTTGGGAACACTTTCGTGCGGAATATTTGGAAGTGAAAACAATACTTTTTGCAATTCGCTTGCCGTTTGCTGTAAGGATTCTTGTAAGGTTTTGGTAGTCGTTTTTAACGCCGCTGAGATTTCCTTTTTTTGATTGGCTTCATCGATGGCACCTTGCTTAAAAAGCTGTCCAATTTCTTTGGCAATATTGTTGGCACTCGATAGGGTTTGATCAAGTTCAGCTTGGGTAGCGCGCCGTACTTCGTCCAGTTCGAGAAGATGCTCCAATTGAGGTTTTGCCTCCAAATGACGCTTTTCTAGCGCCTTTACAACTTGGTCAAAATTTTCACGAACATATGCGGGAATCAGCATAATGGTATTTTTTTACAAAGGTATAGTTTTGTGTGCAGCCAAAATAGCCACTTTGTCTTTTTCAAGTTGCTTCTGCAATGCGTTTAGCGAGTCAAACCTCACCTCGTCTCTAACACGCTGAATAAGAGATACTTGTATGGTTTGGTTGTATAGGTCGCCTGACCAATCAAAAACATGCACCTCGATACTTTGGTGCTGACCATTCACGGTAGGATTGGTGCCAATATTCATCATTCCTAGACGCTGATTATTTCCGATACGTACACCAACGGCATAAACGCCATTTTTTGGAATGATTTTATCAGGATGATTAATGGCGACATTTGCCGTAGGAAACCCTATGGTTCTACCGCGTTGTTGTCCTTGAATTACTTTTCCACAAAGGGTAAAGGCATGCCCCAAAAAAGCATGAGCTTTGGCCACATCTCCCTGAGCTAAAGCTTCTCTAATTTTGGTTGAACTTATAGATATATTATCAATTTCTTCTGCGTTTATTTGGGTAACGGAAAAGCCATAAATCTCACCAAAATGTTTTAGGTCATCTACATTTGCGGTTCGATTTTTACCAAACCTGTGATTGTGCCCAATAATAATTTGCTCCAAGTTGAGCATATCAACCAAAAAATCCTTTACATATTCATGTGCACTTAGTTGAGAAAACGATTTGGTAAACGGGTGTACCACCATATGTTCTAATCCAAGGCGCTCCAGGGTTTCGGCACGTTCATCTAATGTTTGGATCAAGGGCATAGATACACTGGCTTGTAGTACTGTTCTAGGGTGTGGGTCAAAGGTTAGCAGTGTAGGTGAGCTGCCGTTTTTTTTGGCTTCTTCTACAAGTTGGGTTATGATTTTTTGATGCCCAAGATGTACGCCGTCAAAGGTGCCAACGGTAATTACAGTTTTTGTTTTTGGAGTAAATGACGCACTTTGTTTTAGGATACTCATAATTCTAGTGCGTTTCCGTTATGTAAATTCATGGCCGTTTGGACGCCATCTGAGATAAAGGATAGTGTAGCCTGTGCGGCTTTATCAACCGCAAATGGAAGGTCTTTTAGCTCATTGTTTTTCCATGGTTGTAGGACAAAATCTACTTGCCTGCCTTTGTTAAAGGCCGCACCAATGCCAAATCTCAAACGCGGATAATCTAGGGTGTTTAGCTGCACACAAATATCTTTGAGTCCGTTGTGTCCTCCTGCAGAACCTTTTGGACGCATGCGTAACATTCCAAAGTCAAGGTGTATATCGTCTGTGATAATTAAAATGTTCTCTTTGGGAATTCTTTTTTGTTGCATCCAATAGCGCACCGCTTTTCCACTGCGATTCATAAAGGTATTCGGTTTGAGCAGATAGCATGATTTTCCTTTGTGCTTAAAGGAAGTAAAATCTCCGTATCGAAGTGTTTCAAAAACAACTTCTTTTTCTTTGGCTAGGGCATCAACTACTTCAAAACCGATATTGTGTCGAGTTCCTGCATACTCGGCACCAATGTTACCAAGTCCGACAATCAAAAAAGACTTCATATCGGGTTCTTTTTTAGTAACAGATGAAAAAAAAGGGATGTGTAGCTTCATCTGTGTAAAAATAAAAAAAGCATCTCACTCTACAGCAAGATGCTTTTGTGGACAAATAAATAATTTTTATTCTTCTGCTGCAGCTTCTTCAGCCTCCTCTTCAGCACCCTCTACTTCGCTCTCAACAACCGTTTTGATCGAAGTTCTAGAAGTACGCACTTGACACACAACCGTATTGTCGGGGTGTAAAATTTTGAAAGAATCGTTTGACAATTCGGTAACATACAGCTTGTTTCCGAGTTCAAGACCAGAAATATCTGCCTCAATAGTATCGGGAAGGTTAGCCGGAAGCGCGCGAACACGAAGTTTGCGTTTGTTTCGGCTTAACACACCACCCGAGTTTAGTACACCGGGTGCAGCTCCTTTAAGCACAACAGGAATGTCCATAGACACCTCTTTGTCGTCGAATAATTGATAAAAGTCAATATGTAGAATTTTATCCGAAACAGGATGAAACTGAATGTCCTGCAAAATAGCATTGAACGTGCTGTTATCGCCTAGGTCGATAACCACCGTATGCGCATTTGGAGTATAGATTAATTTGGCAAACGCTCTTTCGTCTGCAGCAAAGTGCACTGGCGTTTCCCCTCCGTATAATACGCAAGGAACCTCTCCAGCATTACGTAAGGCTTTGGTAGCTACCTTGCCCACGCTTTCTCTTTTAGATCCGTTGATGGTAATTGATTTCATATTTATATTTATTACATGACAAACTTGCCTGAGATCGATTCATTGTGGTGTACGTTGTACATGACCTCGGCAAACAATTGAGCACAGCTCAATACTTTAATTTTTTTAGATTCTTTTTGGAGCGGGATTGAGTTTGTTACAATAAGCTCGGTTAGTTTTGATGCCTCTACGCGTTCGTAAGCCTCTCCTGACAATAATGGGTGTGTACAAACCGCACGAACGCTTAATGCACCACGCTCAATCATTAGGTCGGCAGCTTTGGTAAGTGTACCGGCAGTATCAACCATGTCGTCAACAAGGACTACATTTTTGCCTTTCACTTCGCCAATGAGTTCCATGTGCGAAATGATATTGGCTTTTTTACGTTGTTTGTAACAGATAACCACATCGCTTTCCAAGTATTTTGAATAGGCATATGCACGCTTAGAGCCTCCCATATCTGGGGATGCAATGGTTAGGTTATCAATGTTTAGTGATTTCAAATAAGGTAAAAACAAAGAGGACGCAAACAAGTGGTCAACGGGTTTTTCGAAAAAGCCCTGAATTTGATCGGCGTGCAAATCCATGGTGATGATGCGGGTAGCACCAGCAGCTTCAAGTAATTTTGCAATAAGTTTGGCACCAATGGGAACACGAGGCTTGTCTTTACGATCTTGTCTTGCCCAACCAAAATAGGGCATTACTGCCGTAATGTGTCGGGCTGAAGCGCGCTTTGCGGCATCGAGCATAAGCAACATTTCCATTAAATTTTCAGAAGATGGATTGGTTGATCCAATAATAAAAATACGTGAACCACGAACAGACTCCTCAAACGAAGGTTGAAACTCACCATCGCTGTAGCGAGAGAACAGTATGTTACCTAATGGAACACCATAGTGTTTGGCAATTTCCTTGGCAAGTACCGTACTTTGCGTACAGGCAAAAATCTTTGAATCTAAAGTTGCTTTTCCCATAGTTTTTATGCGGGTTGCAAATGTAAGAATTTATTTGAGGTTGTGTTGTTTAGGGTGTTTTTTTTCTTGCGACACAATAAAATTATTGGCTACATTTGTGCTCCATTAGCCTTGGTGGCGGAATTGGTAGACGCGCTGGATTCAAAATCCAGTGCTGGCAACAGCGTGTGGGTTCGATTCCCACCCAAGGTACAAAAGCCCGCATTCGCGGGCTTTTTTGTTTTAAAAATAGACTGAATTAATTCAATGGTTTTGTATAAACTTAGTGAGGGATTTGTCTGCTATTAGTTTCGGTTTGCAAACTACTTTCTACATGAACAAAACTGCTTCTATATTAGATCTTTAGCCCTTATTAAGTTTATACTGTGTTGCAAACAGTTAACTCTCAACTTTCTCAAACTTGTAGTCACATCCTTCAATACAATTAAGATAAGAAGGTGTTAATATTAAATAAGCATTTTCAAAAATATAACTTTCTATAAATGTTCCAGACGGGTTTTCTACTCCAGTGTCAAATCCAACACAGCTGTAATCTAATGTAATTGAATCACTTGATATTTCATAAGTACCTGAAGTACATTCAGTAAATCTAGTTGAGGAGAATGTTCCATCGTTATTAAAAATATATGTGTAACCAATATCTACACTTATCCATTGAGGATTACTCCCACCATCGCTTTGATAAATTTCTATTAACTGCCAAGTTCCATAAATAGAATTCTTTTGTTGGTTTGTTTCTTTTTCACTACAACTAGTTAGTGAAAATAGAATACTAAAAATTAAAACTAATGATTTCATTATCGTATGATTTTATGTGTTATTATTTCTTTATTTACAGATGCCTTGATAAAGTATATACCTTTCCTCAAAAATGAAAGATCAAATTCTATCTCATTCGTGATGAATACTAAATCACCATAATGGTTGTATACCCTTACTTCTTGATTTTCTATGCTTCTTGAATTAAGGTTGTTTGAAAGTGAAAATGCTCTGGAATTTCTACATGGATTGATAACTATACGATAGTCATGATAATTTGAAGTTTTACCTATTCTATAAGAGTTTCTACAAGGGTCTGGAGCAGGAGGCGTAATGGTTCTATATATTGTTGTTGTACCGTTGGAGTTTGTTGCTGTAATTTTTGCATAAACGCTCCAACTGTTGCAATTACCATGACCTAAACCGTCAAAATCACTACCTCCAAAACTAGCGTAGCAACCACCACTACTAGAAATTTTTTGCCATGTTGTAGATGTAATGCATTGAGAATTAATGTCTGTTCCTTTTGATCCCACCATATGAACAGCAACGTAATTAGTTCCTATTGGTTCTAGTTCTATTGTAATTTGTGGCTTCTCATTACATATAGTTACACAACTGTTACTTACAATTTGTTGGAGCATAGAAGATGTTGCAAAGGCATTTCGAACTCTATCTGTCTGACCTTTAGAAAATTCATCAAATGGATAATAGTATGACATAATATTATCCATATTAGGGCTATAGCCATCAGAATTGCCTGTATTTGCATCGGCAGGAGTATCACAAACATAATCGCCACAAGTAGTACAATTTGAACCATCTATTGCTTCCGCGCAGCCACTAGTGTTTGTGGCTGTCCCCTGAAAGGTGTGCCACAAATCTAGACAATGACCTACTTCATGGGACATTACTTGAGTGTTTGCCCACGATGACTCAATCACAAGGGCTTGACTTAAAATGCCATTTGCTCTACCAGCATAACTAACCGCATTGTTTACAATATATATGTTAATGGCATTGGGTTTATTGTTAATTTGAACCAAAGCATTAAATTCAGAATTATTACCGCCTGAATCATCAATATTATAATAAGTTGTGTTGTTAATATAATCAAAACCTAAATTTTTAACATACAAGGAATGGGGATTGAAAGCTAGGTTCAACTTTTCAGTAATATTATCTAAGAGAGATGCATTAATACCACCAGAACCATTATTTTGTCTAACTATGTGATAAAAGACATTAAAACAAATTGACTCGTTATTATTCAGGAAATTTTGTTTAACAATAGTCCTTTGGGTTGAAGGAAAGTTTGTTGTTTGTGGTGTGCCACATTGTTGGGCTTTTAGCTCAAGACTTGTTAAAAGTCCAAAAAAAGTAATTAAAAGTAGAGTTTTAGTTTTCATAATTTACCGTTTTAAAGTGAACATTCGAATTGTCTTAATTGTTTGCAACACTTTGAACATACACATTGCGTGTATCCGAACCCCAAAAAAGTAAAAATGAAAGGCATAGATTAATTCAGTTCAAACAATTTGGGGATGTGCTTGAAGCTAAGGTAACAAAAAAATCTAAATTGAAATTTAAGAAGCTTTTTTAAAGCTGTTGCAAAAAGACTACACCGCCTTTAGCACATGGGTAACAATCCCCCAAATAATGAGCTCGTTTTCTTCGGTTACCTGTAAGGGTTTGTACTGCGTATTTTCGGGCATTAGCCACACACAGTCTTTGTCCACTTTTAGGCGTTTTACGGTAAATTCCCCATTTACAAAACACACGGCAATTTTGCCGTCTTTGGGCTCTAGGCTGCGGTCAATGACCAGCAAATCTCCGTCGTCTAGCCCAGCGCCTACCATAGACTGCCCTGCTACTCGTGCATAAAAAGTAGCCGCTTTGTTTTTTACTACGGCCTTATCCAAGCTAATGCGTACTTCCTTAAAGTCGTCTGCTGGCGAAGGGAATCCTGCGGAAATACCTTCTGAAGCAAGCCATACATCGGGTTTGTTGGAGGTGTCGGGGCTATAAAAATGGAGCGTAGTGGCTTTTTTCATTGTACGGTAATAATGTCATTAATATCGGTGGTATAGCGTGGCGACAGATGCGCCTGCTTCATTTTAAAGGTGCGACTAAGGTCTTGGCTGGCAAGTTTTATTTTGTGTGGGCCGTACTTCTGGTGCAATTGGTCAATACTTTTCATTAGTGCATCGTGGCGCGTGTCTTCGTTACCAAATAAAGTAAGTTGCTGTGTCTCTTTTGGCACAATGCCTGTTACCATTACACCTGCTTTTTTATATTGGATACCCTCTTTGTAAATATGCTCCAACCCTTTTAGTGCATAGGTGCTTATCGTCAAACTCGATTGCGAAGCAAATGGTATAGATAGCAACATGCTGTTACGGTATTGCGGCAAATCGGGCATAAACGTATTGCTGCGTACAAACACATATACGGCATGACAGTTGCTGCCCTGCATGCGTAGCTTTTCGGCACACAACGCGGCATAGGTCGAGACGCGTTCCCGAAGTTCTTCATAGGAATCAATAAGCGATTCAAAACTACGGGTGGTAGCAATGGCTTTTTTGGGCGAAGGCACGAGTTCCATAGGAATGGTAGCCGTTCCCTCAAGGTCTTTTTTTAGCCGAAGTGCCACAATGCTCATGTGCTTGCGCACCCAATCGTCCGAAAGTTGCGTAAAATCGTAAGCTGTTCTTACGTTGTTAAAGGCAAGTCGGCGCGCGTGCTGCCGCCCGATACCCCACACATCGGCAATGGGAAGCCACTTTAGGGCTTTGATGCGCTTTTCGTCTGAGTCAATGACATATACGCCATTCGTTTTTTCAGCAAATTTTTTGGTAATGCGATTTGCTACTTTGGCAAGTCCTTTGCTCGGACCCAACCCAACACTTACGGGCATCCCCGTCCATTTGCGTACCCGNTTGCGCATTTGCTGCGCATAGGCTTCCATGTCATAGTGCTGAAACCCATCGAAGTGNAAAAACGCCTCATCAATGCTGTAGACTTCTACCTCGGGCGTAAATTGTCGAAGCACTTCCATCACGCGCTGACTCATATCGCCATAGAGAGGGTAATTTGACGAAAAAACGTGAACGTTGTGCTGCCGAAAAAAAGACGAAAATTTATGCGCTGGCGCACCCATGGGTAAACCGAGGGCTTTTGCCTCGTTGCTGCGCGCAATGACACAACCATCATTATTGGACAAAATCGCAATGGGTTTGCCTTCTAATGTGGGTTGAAAAATACGCTCGCACGAAGCGTAAAAGTTATTGCAATCAATTAAAGCAAACACATTCAAAACTACATTTTTTTACTATACATTAATAAACTTTTTTTTCAACCAAAACATACTCCAATAAAAGCAAATGCAGTACATTTGCCCTGTACAATCATCCTTCGATGGACAAGTTTTCGTTTCTTAATGCTGCTCATACAGCACACTTTGCGCAGCTCTACGACCAATACCTGATCAATCCTGATAGTGTAGAGCCTAGTTGGCGTGCTTTTTTTCAAGGATTTGACTTTGGTATTGAAAATGGCACTGAATTCACAGACGATGCCATTCCCGAAAGTGTATTGAAAGAGTTCCAAGTGGTAAAGCTCATAGATGGTTACCGCGGTAGCGGACATTTGTTTACACGAACAAATCCGGTGCGTGAACGCCGAAAGTACAAACCCACACTTGCTATTGAAAATTTTGGTCTTTCGCACGACGATTTGCACACCGTATTTTCTGCAGGTGAAATCGTTGGTATAGGGCCTGCCACACTAGCGGATATTATTGTGCATTTAGAACGCATTTATTGCGAATCTATCGGGCTGGAATATATGTTTATTCGTCATCCGAACCGTGTACAATGGATTCAAAGATGGATCAATAAAAACGGGAATCACCCCAATTTTAGTTCAACCGAGAAGAAACATATCCTAAAAAAATTAAACGAAGCAGTGACGTTTGAAAGTTTTCTTCACACCAAATATGTGGGTCAAAAGCGCTTTTCGTTAGAAGGAGGAGAATCACTAATTCCTGCCCTTGATGCCCTGGTTGAGGGGGCAGCCAAAGAGGGCGTTGAAGAATTTGTGGTAGGGATGGCACATCGTGGCAGGCTGAACACACTAACCAATATTTTTGGAAAACCTGCTCAAGACATCTTTAGTGAATTTGACGGCAAAGATTATGAAGACGAGGTGTTTGACGGAGACGTAAAATATCACCTTGGCTGGACATCAAAAAGATTAACCGACGCAGGGTTTCAAGTGAATATGAATATTGCGCCGAATCCATCACACTTAGAAGCCGTAAACGCTGTTGTCGAAGGTATTGTACGCGCAAAACAAGATCGAAATTACAAAGGCGATACGCGAAAAGTAATGCCTATTTTAATTCATGGAGATGCTGCTATCGCTGGACAAGGCGTGGTTTACGAAGTTGTCCAAATGGCTCAACTTGATGGATATCGTACTGGAGGTACGGTGCATATTGTAGTAAACAACCAAATTGGATTTACCACAAATTACCTAGACGGACGTTCAAGTACCTATTGTACAGACATCGCTAAAGTTACACTTTCNCCTGTGCTCCATGTCAATGCAGATGATGCTGAAGCGGTNGTGCATGCAATGCATTTTGCAGTAGCCTATCGAAATCATTTTTCTCGTGATGTGTTTGTAGACTTATTGGGATACCGTAAATACGGTCATAACGAAGGCGACGAACCGCGCTTTACCCAACCTAAGTTGTATAAAGCCATTGCCAAACACAAAAACCCGTGTGATATTTATGCGGCAAAACTTTTGGCAGAAGGCGTTATCAAGCAAGATGATCTAACCCAAATGGAGGCAGTATATAAGCAAACGCTCGAAGAAAAATTAGAAGATGCGCGCCAAGCTTCCAATACGGTAATTACGCCCTTTATGCAAGACGAATGGGATGGATTTCAACTGGCAAATGAGGCAGCTATGCTTCAGCCTGTAGACACTTCCTTCGCACTTAATAAACTTGATTCACTAGCGCAGATTATAACATCTCTCCCAACAGATAAAAAATTCTTGCGGAAAACAGTGCGTTTAGTTGAAGACCGAAAGGCAATGTACTTTGATCATAACAAGTTAGACTGGGCAATGGGCGAATTACTTGCCTACGGCTCGCTATTGCTTGAAAGTCATGATGTGCGTATCTCTGGGCAAGATGTGGAAAGAGGAACCTTTTCTCACCGTCATGCCGTTATGAAAGTGGAAGATTCTGAAGAAGAAGTGGTATTGCTTAATACAATTGCCCAAGAACAAGGAAAATTACACATATACAACTCCTTATTATCAGAATATGGGGTTATGGGTTACGACTATGGCTATGCCATGGCAAGCCCTGACACATTAACCATTTGGGAAGCACAGTTTGGCGATTTTAGTAATGGCGCACAAATTATGATTGATCAATATTTGTCTTCGGCAGAAGATAAATGGAAATTACAAAATGGTCTTGTACTCTTTTTACCTCACGGCTATGAGGGACAGGGTGCTGAACATTCTTCTGCTCGAATGGAGCGTTACTTGCAACTTTGTGCAAAAGACAACATGTTCATTGCCGATGTTACAACGCCTGCAAACTTATTCCATATTCTTCGACGTCAATTAAAATCTACCTTTAGAAAGCCACTTGTGCTATTTACACCAAAGAGTTTATTACGTCATCCAAAGGCAATCTCTACAAAAGAAGAACTGGCAAACGGACAGTTTATGCCACTAATAGACGATGAGACTGTGAATGCGACTAATGTGAAAACAGTGGTGCTGTGTACAGGAAAATTTTATTATGATTTAATAGACGCCCGAGAACAAAAACAACGTACCGATGTTGCTCTTGTGCGTTTAGAACAATTATTTCCGTTACCTAAAAATGAATTAGAAGCATTATTGAATAAATATGCTGACGCCGAGGTGGTTTGGGCGCAAGAAGAACCCCGAAATATGGGTGCTTATAGTCATTTGCTATTACATTTACCTCAAGCGCGTGAGTTCCGTGTGGCATCTAGACGTTTTTATGGGGCACCTGCTGCTGGAAGTTCAACACGTTCTAAGCGGCGTCATCAAGAAATTATTGAATACGTATTTGATAAAACCAAAGACAACATGCGTTAACGCATAAATGAGTAGTTATGATTTTAGAAATGAAAGTACCCTCACCAGGGGAATCTATCTCAGAAGTAGAAATTGCCGAATGGCTTGTAAGTGATGGTGATTATGTGGAGAAAGACCAAACCATTGCTGAGGTAGATTCGGATAAAGCCACACTAGAACTTCCTGCAGAAGAAAGTGGTGTTATTACCTTAAAAGCTGAAGAAGGCGATGCTGTTGCCGTGGGTGCAGTAGTATGTCATATTGATACATCTGCGTCAAAACCCGAAGGGCATACCGAAAAAGCAGCAGCACCAAAAGTGGAGATTGCGCCACAAGCAGCGACTCCGACTGCTACAAACCATACCTATGCTACGGGAACTGCCTCACCTGCAGCTCGTAAAATCATTGCCGAAAAAGGCTTGGATACTGCTGCCATAACAGGAACAGGACGTGATGGCCGTATTACAAAAGAAGATGCTGTAAAAGCCGTTCCTTCTATGGGTACTCCATCAGGTGACCGCCCAACGAGCAGAAAGAAAATGTCGCTCTTGCGTCGTAAGGTAGCCGAACGATTGGTAGCCGCAAAAAACGAAACGGCCATGCTTACCACCTTTAACGAGGTAGACATGTCACCCATTTTTGCACTGCGCGCTCAGCACAAAGAAGATTTTAAGGCAAAGCATGACGTAGGGCTTGGATTTATGAGCTTTTTCACCAAAGCGGTAGTACGTGCGCTGAAAGAATTCCCAGACGTAAATTCAATGATTGACGGTAACGAGCAAATTTTGCATGACTACTGTGATATTAGTGTAGCCGTTTCAGGACCAAAAGGGCTTATGGTACCGGTGGTTCGCAATGCCGAAGAATTGAGTTTTAGCGAAATTGAAACCGAAATTAAACGCCTTGCTATTCGTGCGCGTGACGGTCAAATTACTGTAGACGAAATGACAGGAGGCACGTTTACCATTTCAAATGGAGGTGTATTTGGTTCCATGCTTTCTACGCCAATTATCAATCCCCCGCAGTCTGGTATTTTGGGAATGCATAACATTTTAGAGCGTCCCGTTGNTGTAAACGGTAAGGTGGAAATNCGCCCAATGATGTATGTAGCACTTTCGTACGATCACCGTGTTATTGATGGCCGCGAAAGTGTTGGCTTTTTAGTTGCCGTAAAGGAAGCATTAGAAGATCCTATTGCACTACTCATGGACGGTGATGCCAAAAAAGCATTGGAATTATAGGTGCTATAATGCTAATAAAGATTACGGTTTTATAAACGTAAAGTGAGCTACCGTGTTTTTAAAATGTCATTTTGTTTTTGCCCATATGTTTTGATTGATGAAAAAAGATCAAAAAAAAAGGCTCCAAAAAAATACTTTTTGACCGTAGCAAAATAGTATTAATGCTCAATTTTTGAACGATAGGTCAAATGCCTAATTCCAACGTAGGGTCTCAAGAAGCTTTTGTACATCGGTTTTGATATAAGCGATTGCGGGAGAAAGCGAATCATAGTTGGGTGCCGATTCAAAAAGCAACGACCCAGCGAGGTAATGTTTTTGGGTATCTGTGCCAAAAAAATGCAGGTTTGAAGGTGAGTCGCCAAGAAGCGTAACACATGAACCATAAACAAAATTTTCTCGGTTTTCGAATGCATTTTCTTCTATTTTAAATGCCTCTTTACCAAACATTTCAAGCCGTTTATCAAAATCTCTGAGCAAGGTGTCTAGTGACGCTTTGCGCAAATCAAAATAGGTGAGGTATAATGTTGCATTGAGGGTGGTATATTCTAATGTAGCACCACAAGAAGATAATATGTTGAGAGTAGCCAGTTGGTTGTTCTCAAATTGATAGGCACAGTCGTTTTTAAAGCTAGTATATTCAGGTGAGGGGTACTCAAGTCCGAATTGTGCTTTTGGTTTAGGAGTAGGTGTGTGACATCCCAAAAAAATGACCGCTATAACCACTATCCGAATCATGAACGCAATTGTACTTTGAGCTGTTTGATTCGTTTTCGATCCATGGCTTCAATGGTAAAAACCACATTTTTGAATTGCATGGTTGTATTGACTTTTGGAAAAGAGCCCAACTGCTCTAAAACAAAACCGGCAATGGTTTCCGATTCGCCTTTTTTGGCTTCAAAATCTTCAGTACGTTTTAGTTTGAGTATACTATAAAAATCTTTTAATGAGGTTTTCCCATCAAACACAAAAGTAGTGTCGTTTAGTTTGGAATAGCTAACGTCTGTTTCATCAAACTCATCGCTGATATCACCAACAATTTGTTCAATAACATCTTCAAGACTAATTACACCCGACGTACCACCATATTCATCTACCACAATCGCCAAATGAATGCGTTTGGACTGAAACTCCTCGAGCAAATCGTCTAACTTTTTGTTTTCTGGCACATAATAAGGCTCACGTAACAGGGTATTCCAATCAAATTTTTCTTGATCTAAGTGCGGTAACAAATCTTTAACATAAAGTACACCTATCACCGAATCTATGGTTTCGCGAAAAACAGGTACGCGAGAAAATCCTTTGGCGACAACCTGTCCTACTACTTGCGAAAAGGGAGTCTTTTCGTCTAGGGCAAATAGATCAATTCGCGGACACATAACTTGTTTGGTTTCTGTATTTCCAAAAGTTACAATGCCTTTTAAAATTTTTTGTTCGTATTTGGTGGTTTCTGTATTATCGGTCATTTCAAGTGCTTGTGAAAGATGGTCAACAGAAATGTTTGAAGTTGTTTTACCAAGGCGTTTTTGAAGTACATATGTCATATAACTCATAGGAAAGGTAATGGCAAAAAACACGTATTGGTCTAGCACATAAATGGGAAGAGCCATGTATTTGGCAAAGCCTTTAGCGTTTTTGTTGGCATATACTTTGGGTAGAATTTCACCAAACAACAAAACAACGGTAGTAATGACCCCTACTTCGAGTAAAAACCGCAGCCATTGCTGCTCAATAGCTTCAAAAAACAAAGAAGTTAGCGAAGCAAAGACAAGTACCGTAGCAATATTGATAAGATTATTGAGCAACAATATGATGGCCAACAACCGTCTGGGATTCTTACGCAAATGGGCGACAATGCGCTCTGATTTACTAGTAGCTTTAACCGCTTCTTTAATGTACGATGGCGATAGTGAAAAAAAAGCCACCTCGGATCCAGAAACCAATGCAGAACCCAGCAACAGGCACAACAACAAAATTACTTTTAATGTTTCAAGTGTTTCAAAGCTTAAGACCAAATAGGGTAATTCCAATCGTTAGGATTTAAAAGGGCAAGTCATCATTGCTTTCAGGTTGAACTACCTGATTAGGCTGCTGTTGAGCAGGTTGTTGGGCAGGTTGTTGGGCGGGAGCAGCAGCTCCTTCTGATTGGCGTTGTGTTAAAAAGGTAAAATCATCCACGTGAATTTCGGTAGAGTACCGGTCTTTACCGTCATCTCCTTGCCACTTACGCGTTTTGATACGCCCTTCGACATATACTTTATCTCCTTTTTTAAGGTATTTTTCACAAATTTCTGCGGCTTTATTACGCACCACCACATTATGCCATTCGGTGTTGCTTACTTTTTCGCCTGTTTGTTTGCTTGTGTAGGTCTCATTGGTTGCTATAGGAAATCGTCCTAAACAATTCCCGCCTTCAAAATAGGTTACTTTGACGCCATCTCCAAGATGACCAATTAGCATGACTTTGTTTAATGTTCCGCTCATAATAGATTTTAAATCAAATGTACACTATCGGGAGAACTTCTGCAAAAATCGGTCGATAAGACGTGGAACGCCAAGTTTTGGAACTTCATTCCATGGAATGGAGAACTCTTTTTTAACTCCTTCGAGAATCCAAAAATCAGCGTGAATTTCTTGATGCGTTAGCTTGTGAACCATAACCTCATCTTGAAATCTTACCCATTGAGCAGTTGTTGCCCAATTGGGTAACTCGGGGTGCATTTTTAATTCTTTTTCAGTGAGTATTTTATCTGACTCAAATAGCGGAAACTCATAAAGTCCTTGCCAAATATCTTTCTTATTTCGCTTTGTAATCAGTGTATTTTGGTGTTGATCGAATGGAATCAAATAATGGAAAAAGCGTTTTCGTACAGGTTTAGATTTTATTTTTTGTGGGCGTATGTCAATGGTATTATTCGCATAGGACTGACAGCTTTCTGCGATTGGGCAACTGGTACAAAGTGGTTGTTTAGGAGTGCACTGCAATGCACCAAACTCCATGATGGCTTGGTTATAATCGCCAGGCGATTTAATATCAATTAGGGATTGCGCCAATGCTTGAAAATACCGTACTCCCTCAGGCTTATTGATGGGAGTATCGACATCAAAATAGCGCGCCAATACACGATAAACATTACCGTCAATAACAGCCTTTTCTTCATTAAAACAAATAGATGCGATCGCACTGGCGGTATATGGGCCAATACCGGGTAGTTTAATTAGCTTTTCATAAGATTTTGGAAAAACACCATGATAGTCATTGGCTACTTCTTTGGCGGTTTTGTGAAGGTTTCGTGCTCTCGAATAATAACCGAGACCTTGCCATAGTTTTAGGATTTTATCTTCGTTTGCATCTGCCAAGTCTCTGACAGTAGGAAAAGTTGCCACAAATCGTTCATAATATGGAAGTCCTTGCGCCACACGGGTTTGCTGTAAAATCACTTCAGAAAGCCAAACAGCGTAGGGATTCTTGGTCTGCCGCCATGGTAAATCACGTTTATTAACGTGATACCACGCTAACAATTTGGAAGTGAATGTGTTCATGGGGTCAAAAATACATGCAAAGAATGAGAATGTAGGTCTAAGATACCCTTAACGTATCAATTTAATTTTTATATTTGCTGACCTAAAATTTACAACCACAAAAAAATTTAAGGATGACAAAAGCCGAAATTGTATCCAACATTTCTGATAAGTTGGGAGTTGAAAAAAATGATGCACAAGCCATTGTAAATCATTTTATGAACGAAGTTAGAGGTGCATTAGAATCAGGTGAAAACGTATACTTACGTGGATTTGGAAGCTTTGTAGTAAAAACACGCAAAGCCAAAAAAGGGCGTAATATTTCAAAAAACGTGACCATCGACATTCCTGCACATAATATTCCTTCATTTAAACCTGCAAAGGTTTTTTTGGAACAAGTAAAATCGAAAGTGGTCGTAAAGTAACGCCCACATTGTATTAATTAATTAGAACATAACATATGCCAAGTGGTAAAAAACGAAAAAGACACAAGGTAGCCACGCACAAGCGTAAGAAAAGAAGCCGTGCAAACAGGCACAAGAAAAAATAGGCTTCTGTAACCCCCTGAACGCCCCACGTTCTTTGACATGGAATACAATCAGAATTGTTCGCCCTGATTTCATTCTCACCGTAATTAAATTGTTTAATTGCTCCGCAATAATGCGGAACTAAAAATCATAATTGTGAGTAAAGAACTAATTATTCGTTCACGATCCTCTGCAGTTGATTTTGCCTTACTCAAAGACGGAAAACTCGTTGAGTTTCACAAAGAAATTGAAGACAACAAATTTCACGTAGGTGATATTTATTTAGCTAAAATCAAAAAAACCCTATCTGGTTTAAATGCCGCATTTGTAAATGTTGGCTATGAAAAAGATGCTTTTTTGCACTACCACGACTTAGGGCCAAAAGTGACTACGCTACTCAAATTTATCAAGCGTGCTGGTTCTGGAAAAGTAAAAGACTTTTCATTGAAGGACTACCCTTTGGAGCCTGAAATTAATAAAGATGGTATCATTACCGATGCTGTCCAGGCCAATCAATCTCTACTTGTACAAATTATCAAAGAACCTATTTCTACCAAAGGACCCCGTATCAGTTCGGAATTGTCCCTGGCGGGAAGGTATTTGGTCTTGGTTCCTTTTTCAGACCGTGTGTCCATATCACAAAAAATTTCGACACGTGAAGAAAAGAATCGCTTGAAAAAGCTTGTTATGAGTATTAAGCCAAAAGGTTTTGGCGTTATTATCAGAACCGTGGCAGAAGGCAAGAAAGTCGCTGAACTCGATAAAGATTTAGAAGATCTCTATAATCGTTGGATTGGAATGTGTAAAAAAATCCAAAAAGCCGATTATCCATCTAGAGTATTGAGTGAGCTTAACAGAGCGTCCTCTATCCTTCGGGATATTTTTGATGATGAATTTACGGGTATTCATGTAGATGACACTGAATTACTAGCAGAAGTTAAAGAATATCTGGAGCAAATTGCGCCAAATAGTGTTGGGATTGCTAAACTTTTCAAGAGCGAAACACCCATTTTTGAACACTTTGGAATTGAACGACAAATCAAAGCTTCTTTTGGACGTACCGTCTCTATGAATCGAGGCGCTTATTTAATTGTCGAGCATACCGAAGCGCTTCACGTTATAGATGTCAACAGTGGTAACCGATCTAATAAGGCGAAAAATCAAGAAGACACCGCCTTAGAAGTAAACATGATTGCCGCTACCGAAATCGCCCGACAGTTACGCTTGCGTGACATGGGAGGGATTATTGTTATTGATTTCATTGACATGATTCGCCACGAGAACAGGAAAAAGCTTTTTGAACACTTCCGAAAAGAGATGGAAAGTGATCGTGCCAAGCACAAAATTTTACCCCCGAGTAGAATCGGGCTTATTCAAATGACACGTCAGCGTGTTCGTCCTGAGATGGATATCAAAACTACAGAGCCAAACCCCAACATTAATGGAGAGGTTGAAGCACCTATCGTTTTGATGGATAAAATAAAATCAGATTTAGAGAAGATTTTAGCAAATCCAAAGCACAAAAAGAAAAAGATTGTGCTGCATTTGCATCCATTTATTGCATCCTATGTTACCAAAGGATGGAAATCGGATCGTATGAAGTGGTATTTTGAATACAACAAATGGATTAAAGTGATGCCTCGTGATGCATACACCTACCTGCACTATCGTTTTTTTGATGGTAAAGGAAAAGTAATTCATATATAAAACAAAAGCGGCCTTAGTGCCGCTTTTTTTATTTTAGCACTTGTGAAAAAATCTTATACTGTTACAGAGGCACTAGATAAATTACGTCATTACTGTGCCTATCAAGAACGTTGTCATAAAGAAGTCAAAGACAAACTCTATGGCATGCAAATGATTCCCCAAGCGGTAGATCAAATTGTAGGAACCTTGGTCTCTGAAAACTACCTTAACGAAAGTCGTTTTGCACAGCAATTTGCACATGGAAAATTTGCCATCAAACATTGGGGGAAACGCCGTATTTCTAGCGAACTAAAAGCTAGAAGCATTTCAGAATATGATATTCGGAAAGCCCTTTCGGGAATTGATTCCAAAGATTATACAAACAAACTGGAAAGTATCACTGAAAAAAAATGGAATCAACTGGAGGGAAATAGCCTTCAGGTAAAAAAGCAAAAACTATTTCAGTATTTGGCATATAGAGGCTGGGAAACCGAACTGATTTACAATCAAATGGATCGCCTTACTAAAACCTAAAGGGTGTACTGTAACGTTATCAATCCGTGTGCTTTTGGCATCGGAATAAGGTTTTCAGAATAAGTGGCATTAAACAAGTTACGCCCTTGAATTTCAATATCCCATTTAGACCCCAACGTGTAAATAAGCTGTAAATTGAACAACTGATAAGTATCTCCCAATGCACGCTTGGCGTATCTATAGGCAGCAGTAGTGGAAAATCGAGATGAAAATGCCTTGGTCAATTGTACATTCAAATCGTGTTTTAAAAAGTTTAGCGCATATTTTGAATACACCGATTTGATATAATCATCCTCCAAATAGGCATAAGAAAGATTTAGTGTATGTTGTTGTTTTCCAATGCGGTATTGCCAAACGGTATTGAGCTCGCCCCCAACTGTTGTTATCTTATCGACGATATTTTCTGCTACCCACGCCACATCATCTGGCGACTGTTTTACAAAATCGATAAGGTTTTCTCCATCACGCTGAAAAACAGCAGCCTCTACAGACCAGTTTTGTGATTGATAACGCATCGAAATTTCATGACTGAGTGCTTTCTCGGGTTGTAAATCAGAATTCCCTTTTGTGATAGTGCTTTGGTAAAACAAATCCGTGTAGGTTGGAATGCGGTATGTATAGCCTGTATTATAGGTTACTTTTATGTGGGATGTTAGTCGATAACCCATATCGATTCCAGGGTAGAAAAAACCACCCATATCGGAATAGTTACTCCATGCAAAACCTGGAGTTACGTCTAAAGCACCTTGACTAAAGCGGTGTTCAAAAAACATATGTGCAATANTTCGGTTTTTANTACCCAAATTATTGCTTTGAATCGCTACACTTGAAAGTTCAACNCCAAATCCCGTTGCACCCCAAGTATTGGTGTTTTTTGCATCNAAAGAAAGACCTAATCTATTGGTAATATGCATATTACGNAATACAGATGGATTGTTACGAATGTAGATATACTCGTCTTGACCTCTTTTCCAAAAAAGGCGTGGTGTCCATGTCCATTTTTGATTTTTGCTGATTATACTACTTGTTAGTGCCACCAAACTACTTTGTGTTTCTTCGTATTGCTCCGTAGCAGTGGTAGCGCGGTAAAATCCATTTGCACCAAATTTTCGTTCTGTAAACATGGTCAAGAGCGTGATGTTAGATGCCCTCGTAGCAAAGTTACTTTTGGTAAAGAGATGAAGGTTTTTAAAATCGGTATTGTAACGATAGCCATCGCTTTCTTGGAGTGAAAAATGAGCAATATGCTGTTGGTTTTCCGTATGAATTTGCTTTGTTGCACTTACCTGATTGCTGTTAAATGAACCCCGTGCTACAGTAAAATTGGTCTTAGACGAACTGACATTTTTTGTTACAATGTTTATTGCTCCAGTAAACGCGTTTTGCCCATAAATACGCGCTGCAGGTCCTTTTACAATTTCAATGCGTTCAATAGCATCTAAAGGCAGCGCACTATTCAGTGTATGGTGCCCGGTTTGAGGGTCGTCAACACGAATACCGTCAATAAGTAATAATACTTGGCTATACGTACCGCCACGCAAATATATATCTGCATTAGTCCCTTCAAGCCCTTGTCGCAATACGTCCACGCCTGCCTGTAAGCGTAGTAAATCTGCTAAACTGTTCACGGGCATATTGGCAATTTGTGCTGCGGTAATCACCGTTACTGATTTTGAATCTTCTGAAAAAGGAATGTTAAGTCTTGGTGAGGAAACAACGACTTCGTTAAGCTCAGTTTGCGCAAAAATAGTAGAGGTAATCAACAAAAAAAGGACACCCAAATATGTTGTTACTCTTTTCATAATATGTGGATATGGTAGGGAAAAACGAAACGCGGAATTAATCCACAAACAAAATTACTTTGTTGTTGTTCATTTCTAAAATACCACCGTTTTCTAAAGCCAAAAAGGTTTCGTTTCCTTTTTGTTGAAAGTGCGATTGGAATGCTTTCTTAATATCGAGTTTACCTTCTATTTTGGCAACCCCTTTAATAAGCGTAGAAACCATAGCTGCGTGATTATTAAGTACTTGAAAATAACCTCTTTTTCCAGGAACAGAAATGGAATTCACTTCTCCTTGAAACAGCGTAGCTTCGGGACTGACAATTTCTAAGTACATAGCAATTAGGCGTTGGCTTCAGCAAGCATTTTTTCACCAGCTTCAATAGCTTCTTCAATAGTACCTTTAAGGTTAAAAGCAGCTTCAGGAAGATGGTCAAGCTCACCGTCCATAATCATGTTAAATCCTTTAATGGTGTCTTTAATATCTACCAAAACTCCAGGGATACCAGTAAATTGCTCAGCTACGTGGAAAGGCTGCGATAAGAATCGCTGTACACGTCGTGCACGCGCCACAGCAAGTTTATCTTCCTCCGAAAGTTCTTCCATTCCAAGAATCGCAATAATGTCTTGTAATTCTTTATAACGTTGTAATAATTCCTTTACACGCTGTGCACAGTTGTAGTGCTCGTCGCCCAAAATATCAGGGGTTAAAATACGAGAAGTAGAATCTAGTGGATCTACTGCTGGGTATATTCCAAGCTCTGCAATTTTACGCGACAGTACTGTTGTTGCATCTAAGTGCGCGAAGGTTGTTGCTGGCGCTGGATCGGTAAGGTCATCCGCGGGTACATAAACCGCTTGAACCGAAGTAATCGAACCTTTTTTGGTTGAGGTAATACGTTCTTGCATGGCACCCATTTCAGTAGCAAGTGTTGGCTGATATCCTACTGCAGAAGGCATACGCCCAAGAAGTGCTGACACCTCAGAACCTGCTTGCGTAAATCGGAAAATGTTGTCTACAAAGAAAAGTACGTCTTTTCCTTGATCAGAACCTGCACCATCACGGAAATATTCTGCCACGGTAAGCCCAGACAAGGCGACACGCGCACGCGCTCCAGGAGGCTCGTTCATTTGTCCAAAAACGAAAGTCGCTTTAGACTCCTTCATGGCTTCTTTGTCAATTTTAGACAAATCCCATCCACCGTTTTCCATAGACTCCATAAATTCATCTCCGTATTTGATAATGCCAGATTCAAGCATTTCACGAAGTAAATCGTTACCCTCACGAGTACGCTCACCTACTCCAGCAAATACAGAAAGTCCTCCGTGTCCTTTTGCAATATTGTTAATCAATTCTTGAATAAGTACCGTTTTACCTACACCAGCTCCTCCAAAAAGTCCAATTTTACCTCCTTTGGCGTAAGGCTCAATAAGATCAATAACTTTGATACCAGTGAAAAGCACTTCGGTAGAAGTAGAAAGGTCTTCAAACGCAGGTGCTTGGCGGTGAATTGGAAGACCATTGTCTCCTGATTTTGGCAAGTTGCCAATACCGTCAATAGCATCTCCGATTACGTTAAAAAGTCGTCCATATACTTCTTCACCGATAGGCATTTGGATTGGATTTCCAGTAGCAACTACCTCAATTCCGCGCTCTAGCCCATCAGTAGAATCCATCGAAACGGTTCGCACTTGGTCTTCACCAATATGCGATTGTACCTCAAGAACGAGGATAGAACCATCTGCTTTTTTGATCTCTAGGGAATCGTAAATGTTAGGAAGGGTGGAGGTAGCAGTGTCAAATGATACATCTACTACAGGACCAATGACTTGAGAAACTTTACCTGTGTTCTGTGACATAGTCGAAGAATTGTTTTTTTACATTAGGCGGTTACGCCTCTTAAATTCGAGTGCAAATATAGTTGAATTTAATCGAGAATTCATGGCTTTATGCCAAAAAAAAAGCACCCATCGGTTCTCGAGCTTTTACGAGCGATGGGTGCTTTTAATGTGTTAAAAATTTATCTAGAAGTCAAACAAAATGGAGGTGTAGTAAATACTACCAATACGTCCACTTCCTGCAAGGCTTACATATTCGTTTCCGCCAATGTTGTTACCACCAATACGTAGTTTAGCATTTAGCTTTGCAAGGTCAAGCGTTAGCTGCGCATCAATCACAGTGTTTGCGTCAATCATTTCGTCAACGAATGTAGATTCAAACATATATTCTGTATTGTAACGTGCATTTACGTTAAAGGAAAGAGGCTCAAAATTACCACTCAAACCAGCTTTAATTCTGTGTGTTGGCGTGTTCCAAGAAGTTTCAAAAGATGGATCATTTCCTACCGTATAATCCAATTCATTGAATTCATACACCAAATTAGCAAGAAGATTCTTGCTAAGAATTTGCGAAGCACTTATGTTAACCCCGTAGGATTTAAAGTCTTCATCTTGGTTNGAATCAACACTGTAAATTGCGAAATTTCCTGTTGGAAGTGCAGTAGCAATGCTTCCTACTGGTACAATTACGTTTGTAGCACCGATATAATCATCGTAGTCACTGTAGTATGCGCTAAGGTCAAACGTAAAGCCATTAGAGTTGTAACGATACCCTATATCTAGAGTGCGTACAAACTCAGCATGCACATTTTCTAAATTGGCAGGTGTTACAGTTCGGGTACGTAAGAAATCGGAAGCCAATATCGCGTTGTCAAAAACATTTTGACCAGTTATTCGTCCAGGCATTCCATTTTCTAATTGAACCAATTGATTATATCTTTCAATGCTATCAGGTGAAGACCCTAACAGTATTGCCTGTCCTGCATCAAGTGCTATGTATTGATCTTGATTGGTAGGGTTACGGAAACCTTGCTGATACGAAACACGTACGTTTTGCTCTTCGGAAATGTTAAATAACAAACCTAATCGTGGTGTAACATACCCATCAAAGAACTCACTTTTGTCATAACGAAGTGATGCAGTAAGGCTAATAAAGTCATTAAACAAATCCTTTTTTGCCTGTGCAAATGCACCGTATTGATAATAGGTAATAGGACCATCATAATCTGTATAGAGTGTTCCGCCAGTATTCAATTCTGAACTTCTGTACGAAGCTCCAGCAATGATATTGGCAAATGCTAGTTTGTCTTCAAAATCATAAATCAAATCAGCATCGATAACTTGGCTATCGTCAACGATTTTGGCACCAGAACCCAGTCTAAACGGAGTAACCGTTTGCGATTCTAAAACTGAATTAAATGCAGCTGTACCAGGAACTAACATATTTGCGTTAGCAGCAGCTCTTGCAGCACTGTGTGCAAAATTAGTGCTACCACCAAATAAGCCATTTATAGACTGACCTCCACCTAAGATATCAGGAGCAACAACAGTTGTTAACAGTTGAAAAGCACCTGCAAAATCAGGAGTAAATCCTTTAGCATATGCCAATGCACCAAGATAGGTTCCTAGATATGAAGCACCCCACCCATTTTGAATACCTCCAGGCTGGGCATTGGCAACTCCAATAGCTGCTGCCTCCATTTGGTAAGTGTCTCCACTGTCTTCTTTAGTCATATAGACTCTAGCAAGTAAGCCGCCCGACTTAACTTCAAACTTATGTTGTTGAAGTTTAAAGTCTTTTATAAAATATCTTCCTGTTGCTTGAAGTGGTGAACTTCCAGTTCCAATTAGGGAACTAAGACTAAATTCAGTATTCTCATTAGGACGGAAGTGAATGGCAAAATTACCTTTTGTATTTGTTGCTTCAGAATCAATTAGATCTGCTTCGTTGTAACCCGTTGTTAAAACAGTATCAAAATAGTTAGGAGCAGCATTAGCTAAAGCTTGAACGGTTGGATTTCCAGTCAAGGCATATAGAGCGTCCCATTGAGAAGTAGATGCAATTGGTACTTCACCATAATGATTAACTCCGTTATAATCAGGGTTTGCAGTATCGTAGCCGTTAACTGGTTTTCCATCAACATTATGACGGTAGTCAGTAGCAGCCCATTCAGTACCTTCTTTGTGCGCAAACGTAGCTTTAATGGCCCATTTATCACCTAGTTTAGTAGCCATGCGAATACCAAAATCTCTAAATTCGTTGGTTCCCGCAGATTCTTGTTGGGTAACGCCTGTCTTATAATATGCGCTAACACCTTCGTGTTCAAACGGGTTTTTACTGTTAAGGAACATAATCCCTTTGTAGGCATCTGCTCCATACAATGCAGAAGCAGCACCTGGAAGTACTTCAATGCTTTGCACATCAAGTTCGTTTAGCCCTACTAAGTTTCCAACAGCAAATCCAAATACTGGAGCTTGGTTGTTCATTCCGTCAACAAGGGTAACAAACCCTTCGTTGTATACCGTAGCAAATCCACGTGTGCTAACTTGGTTAAATACTAAACCACCTTGGTTTAATTGAATTCCACGAAGATTTTCTAGCCCATTGAAATAATCCGCAGCAGGAGTGCGCTCAATTTGCTGGATGCTAAATTTTTCTACTGTTACTGGAGACTCAAAAATGCGCTCTGCCATACGCGATGCAGAGACCACAATTTCGTCTAGTTGTGTAGTAGTTTCACCCAATGTAATATTTAATGACTGCGTCGTAGAACCAACATTAACGGTTTTTGTTTCCAATCCAACACTAGATACCGTTAGGGTAAACGGAGGTGTTTTTGATGTGTTTAAGCTAAAGTTACCATCAAAATCAGTGACAGTCCCTGTAGTGTTATCTATGACAACATTTGCCCCAGGAACTGGCTGACCATTGGAATCCGTTACTGTTCCCGAAATTTGTGTTTGTGCTAAAACTGCAGTTGAAAGACAAAGCAGCAAAGCTTGAAGAAAAAATTTCATAGTAGTTATAGTTTTGTTTGTTATGTCTGTAAAGATATCGTTTTTTTTAATTCCTAAAAATTAATAGATTATGGTTGTGTATTTTGTTAAAAAAGATAAAATATCAACCCGATTTTTGTGAATTTAAAATCAAACTTGCCGTCAGAACCATTAGAAACCGCCAACGGTTGTAGATCGTGTGCAATATTGATATTCCAGGTATTAAATCCAAATTGGAGATTCCAGCGCAGAAGCGTTCCTTTAGTTGGTAGTGACTGTTTGTTTTTATCACCAATAGTTGAAGTGTAAACTGAAGTTATTTGAAGTGGCACATGAAGGCTAAACCCTGTGTGTACACGCCAAAAGTCATGTTTTGTTGCTGTAGCATTGCGCCATCTCACTTCTAGTGGCAGCGCTAAGGACTGCACAGACACATAGTTTTCTTGATAATCATCGACAATTGTAGCACTTGAAAGCTTATTATCTGTTACTTTAAATCGGGTGTTGTTAAATATTTTCATCTGATCCCATCCTAATCCAAATCCAAATGCCCAAGTTCGAGCTTTGCTTATAGGCATATCCCGAACAAATCCCACAGAAAAGGCATAAGACAGCTTGTTTTGAATAAGCTCGTTAGGGGCGTCTGAAAAATATGGATAAGCAATGCCAAAATAGAGTTGATCTTCTCTAAAATTAGAAGAGCCCTCTTGCGCAAATGCCGACACAGCCAACAGCGTCATCAATAACAGCAACAACTTTCTCATAGTCTAAATATAAACGAAAAAAAAACACCTGAAAACAAAATGTTTTTAGGTGTTCTGTTATTATGAATGAAATAATGTTATTTCAAATTTTGTCTATAGTCACCACTACGGGTAGTGTAATTGATTTTCAATGCATTTACTTTTCGTAATTCTTGCTTGATATCACTAATCAATCCCATATTGGTCTCACCATCCACTTTAAGTGCTGTGGTAAGTACGTTCTGTAGCTCTTGACGCTTAGAGGCGCGCTCGGCAAGTACAAAAGCACCAACATCTTGTACCGTAGCAAACTTATCATTCAATTGAATTTTAGGTTGTGTACCAAACTTTTCTTGGTAGCGATCGCTAGGTTTCCCCGCATAGATATACATTACGCGGTCTTTTTTATCGAGTTTTTGCACTTGGTCTGCTGCTGGTAACGTATTGGCTACCATAAGCGTACTGTCGCGCATCACGGTTGCTACCATAAAAAAGAATAGTAGCATAAATACAATATCGGGTAGCGATGCGGTAGAAATAGCGGGTAATTCACCACCCTTTTTCTTTTTAAACTTAGACATACTAATTAGTTTTTGAGGGTTCAGCTTCCGATAACTTCTGAGGGAATAACGCCTTTACTTTATCAAGTTTTGGCTTTAAGGCTTCCTTTTCAGAAGTAGATGTTCGTGGATCAGAATATTTACTATCAGCTTGCACAAATGTCAATCCTACACTCGGATTAAGGCGAGCAAACTCACGGTTACGCAGTTCATTATAGGCTGCAACTAATTCATTTTGTACAGCGATATAAACCTTATAGTCTGTTTCACGATCGTTTTTGAGCGATATTACCGCTTTTTCAGGGTTATCCGATGAACTGGCGTCACGTGCTCCTTGGCAAAAATTACAAGCATCTTCTCCTTTTCCGCCTCCATTGTCCAAAAAGGCAACAGCTGCAGCTCGTAGCTCACCGATTTCCATTGGCTTTTCTTCTACTAGCAGGTCATTATTTTTATTTACCACTACAGTAAATATGTTTTTTTGTTTAATGATCGGAGGGTCAACAACGTCTTCCATGGGGGGTAACTTTCGGTTGAGTCCCGAGTCGGTTTCAATCGTTGTGGTTACCAAGAAGAAAATCAGTAACAAGAAAGCAATATCAGCCATGGACCCTGCATTCACTTCCGGTGCAGATCTTTTTGCCATAACTTATTATTTAAAAAATCGTTTTACTCCAGAGAACAACATAGATCCAATAGCAATCACTGCCAAAATGTAGAACGTTCGAAGTCCAGTACCGACTAATCGTGAGCCAAAAGCAGAAAGCACGTCACCATCTTTACGTGGTGTTTCAACCCCATCAGAGAAGAGATACGAAATAAGCACCACCGCAACAAAAGCAGCTATCGAAATAAGTGCTTTTTTAAGTTTTGCTGGATTTGATGCTAGTGCAGCAAGTGATGACACTACAGTGATTAAAACTACAACGGCCAAAATAATTATGGCAAGTGTAATCATTGGAGTCACAGCCGAAAAATCGCCTGCCAGACTGTTCATCTCAATGGCATCATCGCCTTTGGAGAGAATTAAAACTTGAAAAATCAAGCCCAATACCCCTAAGACAAGTGCCACGATTGTTGTTATTTTTTGAATATTCATAATACGTGGTTTTATGAATTATTTTTTGTTTGCTGCAAGAAGGTCAATCAAGGTAATAGATGCATCTTCCATATCGTTTACAATACTATCAATTTTTGCAATGATGTAGTTGTAAAAGACTTGAAGAATAATAGCAACAATAAGACCAAAAACGGTTGTTAAAAGTGCTACTTTGATACCTCCTGCAACAAGTGAAGGCTGCATGTCTCCAGCAGCTTCAATTTTGTCAAATGCCTGAATCATACCAATTACTGTACCCATGAATCCAAGCATCGGTGCAAGTGCAATAAAAAGCGAAATCCACGACACATTTTTTTCAAGTTGACCCATTTGAACACCTCCGTAAGCCACAACAGCTTTTTCGGCACTCTCAACACCATCACCAGAGCGGTCTAATCCTTGATAAAAGATAGATGCAACAGGACCTTTTGTGTTTCGGCACACTTCTTTGGCGGCTTCGACACCACCTGCGGCAAGTGCGTCTTCAACGGCACCAGTTAGTTTGGCTGTATTGGTTGTAGCTAGATTTAGGAAAATGATTCGTTCAATAGCAATGGCAAGTCCTAAAATTAAACATAATAAGACAATACCCATAAATCCAGGGCCGCCTTCAATAAATCTCTTTTTTAATTCTTGAGTAAAGCCAGCTTTAGCAGGTTGTGGTTGTTCTTGTGCAGCTTGTGGTGCTGCATCGGTAGCAATTTCAGTTTCTTGTACATTAGGTGAATCTGATTCTTGTGCTAGAGCTGTTGTTGCTGTAGCCATAAGAAATAAAGCTATGAAAGTGAGGGAAAGAAAATGTTTCATTTAAAATATATTACGGTTTTTTGATAAAGTTTACATTTTTACGAGGCTAAATATATGAAAAATACATTAAATCAAGTAGCAGAGAGGAAGGGATTCGAACCCTCGATCCCGATGCAATCGGAATACACACTTTCCAGGCGTGCGCCTTCGACCACTCGGCCACCTCTCTAATTACGCTGCTAATATCGAAAAAATACGTTTAAAAAAAATTTAAATTCCAAATACTGTTTTAGCGTTTTGTGATGTGGTTTTAGCTATTTTTTCTATTGATACATTATACTGTATGGCCAATTTAGCGGCAATAAAAGGCAGATATGACGACTCATTTCGCTTTCCACGGTGTGGCATAGGCGCCAAATAAGGCGCATCGGTTTCCAAAACTATATGATGAAGCGGAACCTCAGCAATGGTTTCGGCTAAGCCACTATTTTTAAACGTAGCCACCCCACCAATGCCCAAAAGCATATTAAAATTAATAGCGCGTTGGGCTTGATCAATATTTCCTGTGAAACAATGAAAAATACCTCGTAAGCGCGAATCATTTATTCCTTCTAATACCTCAAAAATCTCATCAAAGGCTTCACGGCAGTGAATCACAATGGGCAAATCATATTTTAGTGCCCACCCAATTTGTCGAGCAAAAGCCTCCTGCTGCGCTGATTGATAGGTTTTATCCCAATACAAATCCATGCCAATTTCGCCAACAGCAACGAAGTCATGTGTATTGAGTTGCTCCCATACATGCGCCAACTGATCTTCCATAGTCGCATTTACATGTGTTGGATGCAATCCCATCATTAGGTGCATTTCGGAAGGATATTTTTTTTTGAGGGCATGCATTGCCGCAGTGGTTTCAGCGTCAATGGCAGGTAGAACAAATTGTGCCACGCCAGCTTCTTTGGCTCGAGCAATCATGGCATCACGGTCTTCATCAAATGCCGAAACATAAAGGTGTGCGTGGGTGTCTATAAACATGACGCAAAAATATAGAATGCACGTATCTTTAGCCCATGATTCGCAGTTTATCTTCTTTTTTACGCCACAAAGGGTATAAGCGCATACCGCTAACTAAAACCCAATCGGGTCATTATATATGTATCGTAACTTTAAATGGGGTTTCGGGGAAATTCATTGTGGACTCAGGTGCTTCTCATACCTGTGTAGCACTCGAGAAAGAAGCGGACTTTGCTCTTAGTGCTATCGATGCTGAACAACAAGCTGCCTCGGCAAGCAGCAACGATATGCAAACCCGCCAAAGTCAAGACAACCATCTACAAATTGGCGCATGGGAGCAGCATAAACAAGAGATTATTTTGTTTGATATGACATCTGTAAACAGTGCTTTGGCACAGTTTGACACAGACCCTGTAGAAGGGATTTTAGGTGCTGATGTGCTTCAGGCTGCCAAAGCCGTATTGGACTATCAACGTGGAGGGCTATATTTGAAAAACTAAATTTACTTTCCTTTAGGAAAACACGAAAATTTTAGGCTTTTTCTTCTTTTTTAGCACAGCAAGCCTTTTTACAATCTGCAGCACAGGCTTTTTTATTCATGTTCGCGTCTCCTTTTTTACAGCATTTCTTTTCGCAAGATTTATCGCATGTTTTCTTTTCGGCACAGCAAGGTTTTGTGCAATTGGCATCACATTTTTTGCCTTCACTGATTTGAAAATGAGTCGAATTCACCTTAGCTTCACCTACCTTATAATCGGCTCCTAAGCCTTCAATAGTCTTGCGGATGGCATCAAATGAAGTAACTGATGGATCAAAAGACACATACGCGGTTTCTGCTTTAAAATCAACTTTAGAAGTTGCTACTCCTTCCGATGAGGCGACTTTCTTTTCTATGCGTGCTGCACATCCCACTTCACATGTCATTCCTTTAATAGGGAATGATATATGTGATAAATCAGCAGATAATGCTTTGGGTTGACTTTCGTTGTGGGTAACAGATTTTTTTTCTGGTTTTGATGCTGTTGTACAGCCAATAAAAAGTAAAACCAAAAGACAATAAATAGGGGTTTTCATGATATTAAACTTTCATCAAAGTTAATAAAATATTGCTGTTTCTCATTGTTTTTTACCAGATTTGTGCCCTAATGCTGCGAATACCACACAATAAATGGCTGTATCTTTTTTTACTTTCCCTAATTTGGGGTAGTTCATATATACTTATCAAGCGTGGGCTTGTTGGACTTACGCCCATTCAGTTGGGTAGCGTACGAATAGTTTTTAGCACTGTTTTTTTGCTTTTGATGGGATATAAGTCGCTTAAAGGACTCACTAAAAACCAATGGAAATGGCTTATTATAACAGGATTTTTAGGCACCTTTTTTCCCTCCTTTTTTTTCGCATTTGCCCAGCAACATATAGACTCGTCTGTGGCTGCAATTATGAATTCACTTACTCCTATTTTCACCTTATTGGTGGGCGTAGTTTTTTTTACCACGAAAATTTTTGTAAAACAGTATGTAGGTGTTCTCCTTGGTTTTTTGGGATCTCTTGGGCTAATTTGGGGGGGCGCTCAAATCAATACAGAGCAGCCTTCGGGTTATGTACTGCTCATCATGTGCGCCTCAATGTGTTACGCTATTAACATCTACTTTTTAAAAAATAAATTGGATGATGTTTCACCTATGGCGATGACTTTAGGAAATTTTATTGCATTATTCCCTCCGGCAGTAGTTTTGCTTCTGTTTTCTGATTTTTTCGCCATTCAAAAACTCAGATCTCCAGAAGTAATAAATAGTTTAGGCTATATTGCGCTGTTGGCTTTTTTTGGCACTTCAATTGCTAAGGTAATGTTCAACCGATTTGTAAAAATGGCATCTGCTGTGTTTGCCTCTTCAGTAACCTATATATTACCCATTGTCGCATTATTCTGGGGAACACTTGATGGTGAGAATATCAGTCCATTTCAACTTATCGCCACCGGCGTTATATTGGTAGGTGTTTCGCTGGCACATAGACCAGCGAAACCCAAATAAATTTATTGCTCAGGATTTATAGCTACACTATCCAACACTAGTGAAATATCCTGCCCACCTAAATTAAAACTTTTTGTACCAGGCAGCATTAATCCAGAATCTTCTTTGTAGTCCGAATAATTTGTAGTGTTTGTTTGCATTTGCCCACCAAAGTCTACTGTGCTAGATTCCCTTAGTTTTAGCCCTGAATCTACTCCGTAATAAAAAGTATAGTTTACGCCAGTTCCTGGAGCTTTTAGCACATATGCGCTTTCTCCATTAACATCTTCAATGCCCTCAAGTAAAACCTCTTCGCTGTCTAATAACGCCAGTTCTGGAATAACACCTAAGGTTTTTTTCAAGTCATCGTGAATGGCTTTTGGCAAATCCATTTGGTTTGGACCTTGTTTCATGTAGGCACCTGCCGCCGAAACCACACTTGTCATCATGGCATTACCACCTACCGAAACCACCTGTTTTAGCTCATTAGCCGATTTGGTTTCTTCTACTTTTATGGAGGTTTGCATAAATTCACCAGCATAGGTCAGTTTTAGCGTTTCCAAATCGGAAATAGCATTCACCCCAATTTTATCTATGTACTTATTCAAGACACTTTTTGCGGTAATATCTCCCTTCACGGCAGCTTTTCTAGGACGCTCTGTGGGAACACCATATTTGTCGTAGTAGGAAACAGAAAGTTTGGTGCCATTAAAGACGACGTTTTCTAAGTTGTCAAGTACATCTACACCCTTACCAGTTACAACAACCCGTGCTTGATTTACATTAAAATATTTTTGCGCTACACGCTTTACATCCGCTGCACTTACAGCATTAATGTTGTCTAAATAATTTGTGTAAAAATCGGCATCCAAATTTTCGGTAGCAACTTCCAAAGCAAACTGAGCAATGGTAGCAGGATTTTCCAAAGAGCGTACAAAGCTACCTACATATTTTGCTTTTGCTTTTTTCAACTCACTTTCGGTGACCAATTCAGTGCGAATACGCTTAAT